>Ga0315296_10000771_pt1 | contig 28765 bp, 27 predicted proteins | sample YL17G14_18_MG_FD_203921 | JGI IMG/M metagenome (GOLD analysis project Ga0315296, IMG submission 203921) | Sediment microbial communities from Yellowstone Lake, YNP, Wyoming, USA - YL17G14_18 | ecosystem: Environmental > Aquatic > Freshwater > Lake > Sediment | place: USA: Wyoming | collected... | reverse complement strand
GTGGTATCAATCGTAACTACGCCGGCGACCCTCGCCGCCGTGTTTATCGCGACCGGGGCCGCCGGGTTGCCGCCCCTCACCGCAGAGGTGACCGCGACCGCCGGCGCGCCCCTCACCGCCCCACCGGGTCCAACGGCTATGGCGACCGGCGGGCCGCCCCTCACCGCCCCACCGGGTGAAGCGTTTATCGTCAGGCTGACTGGGGTGGTTGCGGCAGCCGACGTCCTCGTCCTGTAGATCTTTCGGCTAAGCGCCCCAGCCGTGGTCGGGATGGCGCTAAGGTTCACCTTCTGCGTCCCGAGGGCCGCTATGGTGATTGCCGCCGGCAAGCCAGCGCCGCTCTCAATTGTCCGCGCACAGGAACCAGGACCCCCGGTATCGTTGCGTGCGTTCTGCGAGTAGGTAAAGGTGGTGGGCGTGGGAGCCGAGGCAACCGAGAAGCTGCCGTTGAAAGTCGTGCTCAAGGTACCGGTAGCACCAACCGCGGTATCGGCGGGTGCGACCTGCGCGAAGGTAAAGCTGGTCGCCGTGGGAACCGTCGCGACGGCCCAGGTGCCGTCGAAGGTCGTGGTCCCAACAGGCGTCACGCCCGCCACGACAACGCTGTTGCCGGCTGCCAGGCCATGCGCCGCTGCCGTGGTAATCGTAACCACGTTGGAGGCCCTCGCCGCCGTCGCTATATTGGTTGCAGGCCCTACAGGCGTCACGCCCGACACGGTAACGCTGTCGCCGGCCATCAGGGCATGAGCCGTCGTCGTGGTAATCGTAACCACGTTGCCGGCCCTCACCGCCCCGGTCGGTGAAGCCGCTATCGTCTTCGTCACGGCCGCAGCGTCGGGTATCATGAAGGTCACGGAGTAGTTGTGCAGCCCCAGGTCCACCCCGGCTCCAGCCACGGCCGCCGGGGTCGGGGCAGTAGCCTGCGGTCCGAAGCCTGTGTTAATGCAGGCGCCGAGGGCAGGCGACGAGATACTGACGATGGGGTAGTCTTCAGTGCCTCCGCCCCCGCCTGCAAGCGCAGCCTTCAGGGCCTCGAGCACATAGGCGTCGCGCGCGTCGCCAACCCAGGAACCATCAGCATTCTGGGCGGCTGCCAGCGCGTCGGCCCCGGCCGCGATCTGCGATGCGTAAGCCTTCGCGTTCGCTGCCGCGAGCCCGATCACTGCGCCCGCGCTGCCCAGCGCGCTTCCCCAGGAGCCGTCCGCGGCCTGGCCGTTGATCAGAACCGGCAGCCAGTAGTCCTCGTCGGCTCCGCTCTTCAATGTCAGACCAACTGCAAGCCAGTAGTTCGCATCATCTGTTCCCGCTGCAAGGGCTGCTGCCAAATCAACAGCGGGAGCCGGCGTGTCGCCCAGCAGCGCCGCCGCTTTCGTGGCAGCCGCTTCCCAGTCGGCTGGGCCCGCCATCGCGGGCGCGGCGACAGCGATTATCAACGCCGCCACCGCCCACAATAGAACCCGTCTCGCCATATCATTTCCTCCTAACATGATGTATCGAAACAAACAGCATGAACTCTTCTGCTTCGTTCGCCGACCGGCGAACGCGCACCACCGGTGCGCACGACTCTGTTTCTTGGGCATCACCTCCTGTGGTAATAGTGCGGCGCGGCAATAATAATCCCGCTGATTACACCATGGCTTGCCGCCGCGTGAGACGCCAGTCCTAGACCTCCTCTTCCTGTCCGCGTGCCAGACCGAGCGAAACCGGCACGCTGCGCGACCTTGCCGTGAGCCGCAAGCCGCGCTCCAGCCTCTATTATTCTACCCAGAAACGCCCCTCTTGTCAAGGGGGTGGCAGATCTTTTTTTCCGGTTTCAGGCTGCTGCTCTCTCGCATGAGCGACCCGCCCCGCGCGGGCAGTGTGGCACAGGCACTCCTGCCTGTGCCTCGCCCGCCTGCGGACAGGCGAGAGCGCCTGTCCCACACCGGCCCGGGGTAGCGTGCAGCCCTCTGGCACGGTTTCTGCTGTGTCCGCCTATTGGCGGATTGACATGCCTGCCTGCAAGTGGTATTATACACTTTAGGTCGGGTGTCGGCGGGCAGATGCCTCCCGCTCGCGGCGGAGCGATGGGTGAGGACAGAAGCAGAACAGAAAGGCAAGCGCGATACGGCCAACGCGCAGGGCCAGCCCCCCTCCCCTGAGGCGGCAGCTCTGGCTGCGCGCGTCGAGGATGTCGTCAGGGCCTTGCGCAGCGTGATCTATGTCAAGACCGAGGTGGAGCGCGGCCAGGTCAAGGAGATCCACGTCAGCGCGGACGCGCGCCGCAACTTCAAGCAACTGGCCCGCGACATCCAGTCGGCCGTCTTCTCTCAACTCGGATTGCGCGTTGACCACAGGGTAATCAGCATTGCTCCCGTGGAGTCGTCGGCTGGCCGGCCGATGGGCGCGCGCCTGCAACTGACGAACATCGCCTTCCAGGTGGAATCCAGGACCGCCCAGGCGCGGGTGACCCTCACCAGGCAGGGCGACTCATACGTGGGCCACGCCTCCGCGCCCGCCTACGATTTCGAGGAAGCGCGCCTGGTGGCCGAAGCAACGATCAATGCGCTGGAGGAGTTCCTCCAATCTTCACTGGAGGCCGAAGCAGAAAAGCCCGCCCTGTCGCTGAAGGACGTGCGGGTTGATCGCGATGGCGGCGGGGGCGCGACGATCTCCGCTTGGGTGAGGATGGTCAGGGAGAAGGACGAGGAACTATTGCTGGGCTGCGTGCCAGCGGGACGAGACATGTGGCACGCAGCAGCCAGGGCCACTCTTGACGCTGTCAACCGCAGGTTGGGCTGGTATGTGGAATAACGGTCTCGGCTTGAATCGCAGCGATGAAAGCAGTCAGCCAGCCCGGGATGTCGCCTGCGCTTTTCTGCCCGGCACTCCGCCGAAGCGATGGCCCATGCATCGCGCAGGCGGATAGCGGCGGAGCGCGGCAGGCCTCGGGCAAAAAGGGTTGAGGAGGGACCGGGGAGACAACAAAACCGAGAAGGTGGGGCGAGAACCCCTGGAGCGGAGCGGAATGCCTGCCTGAGTTAGAGTAGCCAGGTGGAGCACTAGTCCAGGAGGTGTTCGCCGTGGCCAAGTGGATGTCTGTCCTGCTGGCGATCGTATCCCTGATACTCGCCGGCGGCGCGAAGTTAACCTGGCCGTAAACGAAACCCCTTCTCCCCGGTCCCTGTCCAAACCCGAGGTGCCCATGGGGCAGTTGTCTGTAGCGCTCAGGGTGTATGTATCTGCTGTGGCGCTGGCCGCGCTGTTGTTCCTCGTGGCTGCCACCGCCATTTCCCCGCCGGATACCAATGGCCTGATCGCGATCCTCTTTTTCGTTGCGCTGGGGGCGATCGCAGACGCCAGCCGCATCGCGCTGCCGCGCGGCGGCGCCATGAGCGCGGCGTTCGCCGTGGAATTCGCCTGCATCATCACCCAGGGAACCACCGTCGCAGTTTGGGTCGGATGGCTGGGAACCGCCCTGGCCTTCCGGCGAAGGCCCCTGCACAAGGTCGGCTTCAACGCAGGCGAATCGGCTTTGACGTGCGGGCTTTCCGCGCTCGCTTTCCAGGCGGCGGGGGGGCAGTTCGCGGCTATCTCCTCCCACGGCGCGCCCATCTCCCACTACTGGCTTGCGCTGCTGGCGGCGGGCGCGTGCTACATCGTGGTGAACAGCCTGATCGTGGTAACGGCGGTGGCGCTGGAACGCCGGACGCCGCTGGTGGGCACGTGGCTGGCGGGGTTTCGCTGGCTGATGCCCCAGTTCTGCGCGCTTGCTCCTTTCGGCGTGCTGATTGCAATGGTTTACCAGGTTCCGCAGATTTCGCAGATTTCTTCCCACCGCGCACTGGGCGGGCACGCGGCGACGAACATCTACGTCGTGCGCTACCTGGGGGTGGCTCTGTTCCTGATGCCCCTTTTCTGGGCGCGCTACGCATTCAAGGGCTACATGGACATGCGCCGCGTGCACGAGGAGACGGTTGACGCCCTTACCACCGCGCTCGAGCGCTACGACCCCTACACCGACGAGCACTCGAGCAAGGTGGAGCGCATGGCTGTAAGCGTCGCCAGCGCGCTGGGCTACCCGGAGCACAAGATGGATGCCCTGCGCTTTGCAGCAAGGCTGCACGACATCGGAAAGTTCGTGATGGAACCCGTGCTGCACAAGAAGGATAAGTTGAGCGACGCCGACTGGGCCCTGATCAAGCAGCACCCCGAGGAGGGACGGAAGATCGTCGCGGCGATCGAGGTCGAGAAGGACGCCGCGCAGATAGTGCTGGCGACGCACGAGCGGCCCGACGGCGGCGGCTACCCCAAGGGACTGTCGGACAGCGAGATCAGCCTGGCAGCCAAGATCATTGCCGTGGTGGACGCGTTCGATGCGATGACATCGGACCGGCCCTACCGCAAGGCGCTCCCGCTCGAGGTCGCAATCAGCGAGTTGCGCAAGGGGGCGCGCACTCAGTTCGCCCCCGATGTTGTGGAGGCGGCGATACGCGCCTTGCCCCCGATGGTTTCCGAGGCGACAGACAAGGAGCCTGCTGGTGCGCCCGCCTCTTAGATACTACGTGATTGCGATCAGCCTCTCGGGGCCGGCAGCGGCGGCGCTGTGGGCTGCGCTGGGCGGCTGGACAGGTGTCGGTTCCTGGGGGGACCTGGTTTTCTTCCTGATCGCGGGCTGCGTGCTGGACGCGCTGACCGTGCCGATGGCGCGCGGCGGAGAGTTATCGGCCGGGTTCGCCGCGTTCCTGGCGGCGCTGATCGTGCTGGGCCCTCTGCCGGCGGCGGCAGTAGCGGCCCTGGCCGTATTGTGCGAGGGCCTTGTGAAGCGCCGGGCACTGACCCGGGTGTTGTTCAATGCAGGCCACACTGTGCTGGCACTGCTTGGCGCGGGCCTGGTCTGCTACGGCCTGCCTGGCAGTGCAGCCGGCCCGCCGAACGTCGCTGAAGCGAGCGGGCTTGCGAGGGTGGCCCTGGGGGCGATGGTGATTATGGTGGTTGAAGTCAGCGCCGTCAGCGCTGCGGTCTCTCTGGAGAGGGGGCTACCCCTGCGGCGGCTGTGGCTCGGAACCGCGCGGCAAGTAATCCCTGTGGATTCGGCCCTGGCGGGGCTGGGCCTTCTGGTGGCCATCGCTTACCTGAACCAGCGGCAGATATTCGGGGCGGCGGGCTGGACATTCAGCGCGGTGGTGCTGCTTGTGCCTTCGGGGCTGCTCTACTACGCCTCGCGGCTGCGCTCGGATATGTTTACAGTTTATGACAAGACCCTGCGCACGTTTGCGGCGCTGGTCGAAGTCCGGCTTCAAGCGGTGGGCGCTCCCGAGCGCAGCGCGGGTCACAGCGCTCGCGTGGCGGTGCTGGCGGCGGATGTGGCCTCCAAGTTGCCGTTGACTGCGGACGAGGTGCAAGCCGTGCGCTGGGCCGGGGAACTCCACGACATCGGCAAGGTCGCGATGCCGATGGAGGCCTGGCAAGCAGCATCTGCGTCCCCCGAAGAAGCGCCCGAGATGACCGGATACGCGGAAACGGGTTTCGAGATGCTGCGCGGAGTGGAATTCCTGCGCCTGGTTTCCCTGCTGGTGCGCTATCACGAGCGGCCCTACAATGACCCGGCCTGGCAGGAATCGCCAACCGGGCCTGAGCGCGACATGCTCGCCAAGGCCGTGCCGGCGTGGCGAGTGACCAGGAAACACCCTGTTGTGCGCTGGGATGAGCCGCCTGCGGACCTCGTTTTCCTGGGCGCTCAAATCCTGCAGGCTGCCGACTACCATGACTCGGCATCCGGCGAAACGGCGGCGCAAGTGATGGCCTACATGGAGAGCGAGAGCGGCCGCAAGTTCCACCCGGACGTGATTGCGGCTATGCGCCAGTCGCTTTCTGCGGCTGCTGCAGGCAGGGCAGTTCATGCTCATTGACGCCCTTGTCGTCTGTCTGGCGCTGGGCGCGCTGGCGGGCGGCAGATTGAGCCGGCTGGCCTCGGTGCCGCTGCGCCATATCTGGCTTTTCGCGCTGGGCTTTGCGATCCAGGTGCTGGTGATTGTGCCGCCTTTTCGGCCTGCAGCGGGGTGGATTCACATTGCGTCATACGTGCCGCTCATCCTTGGTGTCGCTGTCAACCTGCATATTCGAGAACTGTGGGTTGCGGGCCTGGGCCTCGTGCTCAATTTCAGCGTGATTGCCGCAAACGGAGGGAAGATGCCCACGTCCGAGGCTGCAATCCACAGCATCGGCAGGCCTGAACTCGTGCGCTACGTGCGACAGGGGCGACACGCGCGCAATGCGATCATCAGCGACAAATCGCGGCTTGCATTCCTGGGCGACCGGTTTGCGCTGCCGCGCCCCTACCCGCGGCCCACTGTGTTCAGCCCCGGCGATGTCTTTCTTACGCTGGGCGTTTGCGCCCTCATCCTGCGCGGCATGGGTTCCTTCGGCCTGCGCTCACGCGGCGGCCTTCAGAAAGATTCGTAGGGCGGCCCCTATTGAAGTTCGCAGAATACAGTTGACAGCCGACAGATGAATCCCTGCCAGGTTCTAATGCGCTTCGTTCGGCTATACGGCCCAATCCTATCCTCCCAGACTCAATGGATTGGTCCCGCAGAGTGAGCGCACGTGCGCCTCATTCGATGGCCCGAGTAAAGCCTGCGGCTACCAGTGCGACCAGGCAAGCGCTGCCGAGGCGGTCCAGGCGCGCTCCGACGGCTTGGTGAGGTGCTGGCGGGCCAGGACAATGACCGCCGCAGCGCGCGTGCCGACCGGGCGCGAGACAGACACGCCGACATTCAGCCCCCGACCATCGTGCTCCACGATCGCCTTGCTGAATGCGTCCAGGCTCACCGACACAGCCGCGAATGGACGCCGGAGAAAACGCCCGCCGCCGAAGCCGGCCGAAACCGCCTTACGCATCAGGAACGCCGAGCGGGCAGATGTATCCCAGAAGGTCTTGGTGGCGGCCACATAGACGGTCGCGCTGCGCGACTCGGAGGCGGTGATGTCCTCGATCCCGACGGCCACCGCGGGGGCGCGCGCAGTCTCGTTGTGGAAGTGCCACTTCACGCTGAGAAAGTGGCCTGAGAGGTGGCTAACATCGGCGGTGACGAGGGACAACTCGACCGCCGATGCTACGCTGCCGGTGCCCGCTCCCATCGCGACCACGGCGTCGAGCCTGTCGCCCGCCTCGGGCTCAGTGTGAGCGCTTACGGCGAAGTAGTAAACCCCTTTTGGGGCAGCGAAACCGTTGGGCGTGCTGATCGTGTCGGCTGAGGCTCCACCCGGCAGGCTGTAGATCAGCCCCTGCGCCGCGGCAACACGCGGCAGCGCGATAAGAACCCCGAGCGCCAACCCTCGGATCACCGCGCCCGCACGGGGTGCTCGGCTAGCCACCGCCACACCGCAGGAGGGATGTACATCTGGCTGCGCACTTCGCGGGAAGCCAAGCCTGCCGGCTTGCTCGCGGCTGAGGTCGGCCCGCCGCCGACTCCTCTCGAAAGCCCCTCACCCCCGCTGCCGGGGCCGTACACCGAGGGGCCTCCCTGCCCGTCGCCCGACCAGGAGAGAGGCCAGACAACCGTCAGGTCGGGAGGAACCCCGGGAACGACGCCCTCGCCCCAGCAGAAACCGGGATCGGGTATCACCGTGCCTCCGCCGCTACTCGTCTCTCCGGCAAACCCCAGCGCCGGCAGCAGCATCAGTGCGGTTACGAACAACGCTGCACGCATGAGGATCTCCTTTCTCTCCCTTCTCTCTGCTCCTACTGCCTGCGGATACGATACACCTTCGGGGGCATCCCGGTCAAGCCTGTTTCTGCAAGGCAAAGGGGCCCGAGAACCGGACCGGGGACATTTTGCTGGCCTCAGCGGCGCTGCTATAATGGCATGGAAGGACGTGGATGGCCGGGTTCATCGCTGGATATGTGCATCTGCTCCGGTCGGGCGAACTGCGCGACAGAGCGCGGAAAGCGCGGGAATTGCTGCGCGAGTGCCGGGTTTGCCCGCGCCGCTGCGCGGCTAACCGCCTGGAAGGGGAGAAGGGCACCTGCCGCGTCGGGGCCGAGCCGGTGGTTTCGAGTTTCGGGCCGCACTTCGGCGAGGAATCGCCGCTCGTGGGGCGCAGCGGATCGGGCACGATATTCTTCACGGACTGCAATCTTCGCTGCGTATTCTGCCAGAACTCGGACATCAGCCATGGGGCGGAGGGTCAAGTGGTGTCGGTTGAGACTGTGGCCTCCATGATGCTCCAGTTGCAGCAGCGCGGGTGTCACAACATCAACCTCGTCAGCCCTACTCACCAGGTGCCTGCCATTCTTTCCGCGATAACGCTGGCGGCCGAAAAGGGCCTCACGGCGCCCATCGTCTATAACACAGGCGGTTACGACTCGGTCGAGACGCTGGGCATCCTCGACGGCGTGATTGACATCTACATGCCCGACTGCAAATACTCCGATAACGCGACCGCTCAGCGGCTTTCGGGGGTGAAGGAGTACGCCGACCGCAACCGCGAAGCAGTCGCCGAAATGCACCGCCAGGTGGGGGATCTCGTATGTGACGAACGGGGCATTGCGCAGAGGGGCCTGCTCGTCCGGCACCTCGTCTTGCCCAATGACCTGGCGGGGACGGCGGAAGTGATGAAGTTTCTCGCCTCGTTGAGCCGCAACACCTACGTCAACATCATGGCGCAGTATCGGCCCTGCTACCGCGCGATGGAGTTCGAGGAGTTATCGCGGCCCGTCACGGCGTCCGAGTATGGGCGCGCGGTGTCGCAGGCACGCGAAGCGGGCCTGCAGCGCTTTGACGAGCGCCCAAAGATACTGCGTGCCTGGCTGTGATACTACGCCGCTGCGGCGACCGGCCTGTACTCGCGGCAAAGCGCGCTGACTGCCAGCACCCCGGGGTGATCAAGCTCGTGCGCATCAACTTCGATCTTGAGCGCGAGGCATTGATTCCCCAGGGCCTTGTAGTTCGTGCAGTCAACGCACCGCCGCAGCACATGGCCGCACAACTCGCACTGGCGGCGAGTATCCAGCCACTGCTTCTCCCCACACCCAGCGCAGCGGATGAACATCGTCCCCTCCCGTCCCTCCAGAATGCAGCCATGAACCCATCATGGCAGACTAAACCCCTGCGCGGATACTTTCGCCGCCTGCCCGCGAAATCCCTTCCGCGCGCAGCACTTTTTGCTATAATAGCGGCGTCTCAAGTCCCACATGGAGGTCTTCGTGGCGCATACTGTAACCATGATACGTGGAGATGGAACCGGGCCCGAAATCGTCGAGGCCGCCCGGCGGGTGCTCGATGCAAGCGGGGCCAGCATTCATTGGGAGGTGTTGGATGCCGGCGTTGACGTGATGGACAAGCACGGCACGCCGCTTCCCGACGACGTGCTCGAATCCATTCGCCGCAACCGCGTGGCCCTGAAGGGGCCGATCACGACGCCGATCGGGGGCGGTTTTCGCTCGGTCAACGTCGCCCTGCGGCACGCTCTCGATCTCTACGCCTGCCTGCGGCCGTGCAAATCTTACCCGGGCGTCCGGTCGCGCTACCGGGACATTGACCTCGTGGTGGTGAGAGAGAACAGCGAGGACCTTTACACGGGAGTGGAATTCGATTGCGACAGCGAGGAGGCGCGCAAGATTGCGGCGATGTCCGGCGGCAAGATTCCGGATGGGTCGGCGATTTCCATCAAGAACATATCATGGCGCGCATCCGAGCGCATCGCCGAGTTCGCTTTTCGCTACGCCGTCGAGAACGGCCGCAAGAAAGTAACCGCCGTCGCAAAGGCCAACATCCTGAAGTTCACCGACGGCCTCTTCTTTCGCGCCTGCTCTCAGGCGGCGAAAAAATACGAGGGCCGCGTCGAGTATCAGGAACTCTTGGTTGACAATATGTGTATGCAATTAGTGCAGAAGCCGGAACTCTATGATGTGCTGGTGCTGCCGAACCTATACGGCGACATTATCTCCGACCTGTGCGCAGGGCTCGTCGGCGGACTGGGCGTCGCGCCCGGCGCGAACATAGGAGACGACATTGCGGTGTTTGAGGCGATTCACGGATCGGCCCCCAAATACAAGGGGCAGAACAAGGTGAACCCGACAGCGCTTATCCTGTCAGGGATGCTGATGCTGCATTACCTGGGCGAGAAAGCGGCTGCAGACCGGGTTGAGAAGGCGGTGGCGGCGGTGATTGCCGAGGGAAAACACGTTACCTACGACATGAAGCCGCATCGCGACGACCCTACCGCCGTGGGCACCAGCGAAATGGCGGATGCCATCATCCGCTGCATGACCTAGGAATATGCGAGAACTGGACGGTCACGGAATTGTCATTCTGAGTCCCGACGCAGTCGGGACGAAGAATCCCATGCTTTCACAGTCTAGTGGGATGCTTCGCTTCGCTCAGCATGACAGCGAGGCATTATTGAGGCGTCACGCTGAGCACGGGTGAGCCAATCATGAGTGACGGGTGCCGGGTTGCGTTTTTCGAGGTCGAGGAATGGGAGCGCGACTTCCTGTCTTCCGGCGCGGTCGCCGCGTGGTCCCCTCGCCTTTATGAAGAGCCGCTCACGCTTCAGAACTGCGAGGTCGCAAGTGGTTGCGAGGTGGTCTCGATCTTCATTTACTCGCGCATCAGCGATGAAGTGCTCGCCCTGCTCCCGAACCTGAAGCTCATGGCGACCAGGTCAACGGGCACCGATCACATTGACCTGCAGGCCGCGCGCGCGCGCGGCGTCGCGGTCTGCTGCGTCCCCAATTACGGCGAGAACACGGTTGCAGAGCACACGTTCGCCCTCATCCTGGGCCTCTCACGCAAGACGCACAAGGCCCACGAGCGCACCCAGCGATTTGACTTCTCGCTCCAGGGGCTGGAGGGATTCGACCTCAAGGGCAAGACGCTGGGCGTGGTGGGCGCGGGCGCAATCGGCTTGCACGTGATTCGCATCGGCCGCGCGCTCGACATGCGCGTGCTCGCAACGGACGTCCGGCCCAACCGATTGTTGGCAGAGGTCCTGGGCTTCGAGTATGTTCCCCTGGAGCGCCTGCTGCGCGAGTCCGACGTCGTTTCGCTTCACGCTCCCCTGATCCCGGAGACGAGGCACATGATCAATCGCGAGACCCTTTCGATCATGAGCCGCGGGGCGCTGCTGATCAACACCGCGCGCGGCGAACTGGTTGACACGGCGGCCCTGATCTGGGCGCTGGACGAGGGGATTCTCGCGGGGGCAGGGCTCGATGTGGTGGAGGGGGAAGAGGTGGTCAAGGAGGAGCGGCAACTGCTCAGCCGCGGCGCGAGCCTGGAAGCGCTGCGCGCCGCGATGCAGAATTACGCGCTGGCGCGGAGGGACAACGTCATCCTGACGCCGCACATGGCATTCTACAGCCGCGAGGCCTTGCAGCGCGTGCTGGAGGTGACCGTGGCCAACATCTCGGCTTTCTTCGAGGGTCATCCTCAGAACGTGGTCTGAACAGGAGGGCGCGATGGTAGTGAACTTTGAAGTGGTCCCCATCGGCACAGGCAGCAGTATCAGCGACGTCGTTGCTGAGGCCGTGAAACTGGTGGCGGCGAGCGGACTCGATTACCGCGTTACCGCGATGGGCACGATCGTCGAGGGGGAATGGGACCAGGTCCTTACCCTGATCCGCGAGTGCCACCGAAAGGTGCTCGAAAAGGCTGACCGGGTCATTACCCACGTGATGGCCGATGACCGCAAGGGATACACGAACAGGATCGAGGGCAAGGTCAAGTCGGTCGAGCAGAAGGTCGGCCGATCAATCAAGAAGTAAGGAGACGGATGTGAGAAGCGATGCAATCAAGCGCGGCGCGGAGCGCGCGCCGCACCGCAGCCTGCTGCGCGCCTGCGGGGTCCGCGACGAGGACATGGGCAAGCCCTTCATCGGGGTCGCCAATTCCTACACCGACATCGTCCCCGGCCACATTCACCTGCAGGAGTTCGGGCGCATCGCAAAGCAGGCGATCAGGGAGGCGGGCGGAGTCCCCTTCGAATTCAACTCCATCGCAGTTGACGACGGAATCGCGATGGGGCACCTGGGCATGCACTACTCGCTGCCCAGCCGCGAACTGATCGCCGACTGCGTCGAGACGATGGTGCGCGCGCACTGGTTCGACGGCCTGGTCTGCATCCCCAACTGCGACAAGATCGTGCCGGGCATGTTGATGGCAGCCGTGCGGGTCAACATCCCCACGATCTTCGTCAGCGGCGGGCCGATGCGCGCCGGCCGCACGCCCGACGGCAGGCCCGTTGACGTGATCTCCGTCTTCGAGGCAGTGGGCGCATTCCAGGCGGGCAAGATACCCGAACGAGAACTTCAGATGCTGGAGGCCGTCGGCTGCCCGGGCTGCGGCTCGTGCGCGGGCATGTTCACCGCTAACTCCATGAACTGCCTGTGCGAGGCGCTCGGCATTGCATTGCCCGGCAACGGCACCGCGCTCGCCGACTCGGAGGCTCGCAAGGACCTGCTGCGGCAGGCAGGTCGCCAGATACTTGCGCTCATCGCCGCCGACGTCAAGCCGCGCGACATCATCACGGATGTCAGCATGGACAACGCCCTCGCCCTCGACATGGCGATGGGAGGTTCCACGAACACGATCCTTCATGCCCTGGCAATCGCCAACGAAGCCGGCATCCAGTTCCCGCTGGAGCGCATCAACGAACTGTCGGATCGCATCCCGCATCTATGCAAAGTCTCGCCCGCATCGTCGGTGCATCTTGAGGATGTTGACAGGGCGGGCGGCGTGAGCGCGATACTCGGCGAACTTGTGCGCGCAGGGCTGCTGCATGATAACGCGCCAACGGTAACGATGAAGACGATTGGCGAGAACGTGCGCGATGCTCGTTCGTCGGACAGCGAGATTATCCGCCCGCTCGACAACCCATACTCGCGCACCGGCGGGCTTGCGATCCTGTTCGGCAATCTCGCTCCCCAGGGCGGTCTCATCAAGACCGGTGCCGTTGACTCGGGCATCAGGAGACACCGCGGCCCGGCAATGATCTTCAACTCCCAGGAAGAGGCTGCCCAGGGCATCTCCGCAGGCAAGGTGAAAAAGGGCCACGTCCTGGTCGTCCGTTATGAAGGCCCGAGAGGCGGCCCCGGCATGGTCGAGATGCTTTCCCCCACCGCGGCCATCGTGGGAATGGGCCTTGCCAAGGATGTTGCCCTGATAACCGACGGGCGATTCTCCGGAGGAACGCGCGGCATCTGCGTCGGGCACGTTTCTCCTGAAGCAGCCGACGGCGGCCCAATCGGCCTGCTGCGCGACGGCGACATGATCACCGTTGACCTGGTGAAGCGGCGCCTGGAAGTCGCCCTGACTCCGGCGCAACTGCGCGCGCGCAAACGTTCCTGGAAGCCGGTCGCCAAGGATATTCCGCCAGGCTGGCTGCGCCGCTATGTCTCCCTGGTAACATCGGCCAACACCGGCGCCGTCCTGCGCGACCCGCTGGGGTGAGCCGACCATTTTGGAGTGCGGCGATTCATCGCCGCTTTTGAAAGCCCCGATGGATCGGGGCACTCCACAGGCGACGTTGGAGCGAATGGACGGGTGCATGAGCCCACCGAGCAAGAAACGACTGCCCACCGGCAAACTTCCGCCCGACATACTCGAACGCTGCCTGGCGAAGATACCCAGGCAGGATGCGCGCGTCGTCGTCTGGCCGCGGATCGGCGAAGACGCGGCAGTAATCGAAATCGGCGGCTCGCTTCTCGTTGCGAAGACCGACCCGATTACCTTCGCGACCGACCTCATCGGCTGGTATGCCGTTCACATCAACGCTAACGATGTCGCCTGCATGGGCGGCACTCCGCGCTGGTTCATGGCAGACCTTCTTCTCCCGGAAGGGACGACGCCGAAGCAGGCCGAGGCGATTTTCGATCAGATGCTCCATGCCTGCGCCGACCTGGGCATCTCGCTGGTAGGCGGGCACAGCGAGATTACCCATGACCTAGACCGCCCGATAGTCGTCGGCTGCTTGCTGGGAGAGATCGAGGGCGGACGCGTGATCTCGTCCTCCGGTGCGCAGCCCGGCGACGAGATCATCGTGACCAAGGGGATCGCCATCGAGGGCACAGCCTTGCTAGCCAGAGAAGCAAGCGAACGCTTACTGGCAAGCGGAGTGGGGCAGGACGTCATCGAGCGCGCCGGCCGCTTTCTTTTCGAGCCTGGCCTGAGCGTGGTGTGCGACGCTCAAGTTGCGTGCAGCGCAGCGCGGGTCACAAGCCTTCACGATCCTACCGAGGGCGGCCTGGCTACGGGCCTCGAAGAGGTCGCGAAGGCGTCAGGTGTCGGCTTGCGGGTTGACCTCGACCAGATTCCGATCTTGCCGGAGACGCGCGCGATATGCGGCGCATTGAGCCTGCAGCCGCTTGGCCTGCTCGCATCAGGGTGTCTTGTGATCACGGTTTCTCCGTCAGAGAGCGAGGCCGTTCTGCGCGCCCTGGAAAACGCGCAGATCGCCGCGCGCAGAATCGGAACCATTGTCCCCCGTGACGACGGGCTGACGATCATCGAAGCAAGGCGCAAGAACCCCTTCCCCCATTTCGCCCGCGACGAAGTCGCCCGCTTCTTGGAGTCGCTGTAGCACAGGATACAATCCTGTGCTACCGATAATGATGGTAGCACAGGTTTCCAACCTGTGCCCTAACCTCGCCCTGCAATCACGCCCACAGGGATGATCAGCAGCGGCTGCTCGCTCTTTTCAAGCGAAAGAACGCGGGAAACGGCGGCATCATCGAACGCGCCCACCGAGACCGACCCCAGGCCCAACGCCTCCGCCTGAAGGTGCACGTTCTCCGCCGCATAGCCGCAGTCCATGTGCACATACCGGTTCCCACGCTCCCCGTATCTGGTCGTCGTGCGCTCGTAGATTGCAGTGAGTATCACTGAAAAAGGAGCCTGCGCCACGAAATCCTGTCCCCACGAAGCAATCGCAAGCGCCCCGCGCAAGTCCTCCGCGTTCACCTTGACCAGCGAATGATCATCAGGCTGGTAGTGAAACAAGCCCTCGGCGCATACGGCATAGACCTCCAGCGGATACATCGCACCGGCCGAGGGGGCGGCGCGCAATCCCTCCGGGGTCGTAACCCCGGCCGCCGACCACAGGAGTTGACCCATCTGCTCAAGGCTGAGAGGCTGCGCCAGGAAACGCCGCCGCGACCTGCGCTTGGCAATCGCCTGCTCCAATGGCATGGTGCCCTTGCGATCGGGCGCAGGCAGCGCAACCTTGCCCTGAATCGCGCAGTTCGCAAGTTCCTCAATCCCGGACATTTCTCCCCTCCCTCGGCACGCTTCGTAGGGGCACGGCATGCCGTGCCCCTACGGTATCACCAGCACCTTAATGCCCCTGGCTTGGTCGAGCGTTTGGAGTGCCTCGCCAAACTGGTCGAGGCCGAATCGGTGCGTGATCATCGGCTCGATCATCAAGCGCTTGCCAGCAAGCAGGGCAAGCGCCGCTGACTGTTTCTTGGGCGTGCTGAACGCCCCCATCACGCGCAGTTCGCGCCGGTAGATCTCGTAAGGCCGAACCGTCATCTCGGCTTGGGGAGGCGCTACCCCGAAAATCAATACGCAGCCTGCATCTCGCGCCAGCGCGATCGCTTGCCTGCTCGTCTGGGCAGACCCCACGCACTCGATCACGAGGTCCGCCCCATCTCCGCACTCATCCCGCAGCCGCCGCTCGACATCCGGAGCGGCCGCGTCAACAACAGCGTGCGCGCCCAATGCCTTCGCGAGGTCGCGCCGCTGCGCCAACTTCTCGCTCACCACTACGCGCCCAGCGCCATCGCCCAGAGCCAATTGCACCATCAACAGACCGATCCACCCTGCCCCCAGCACGGCAACGCAATCGCCCGCGGAAGGGCTGGCCAGTTCCAGCCCGTGCACGCAGCACGCAATCGGCTCGGCCAGCGCCGCCTCTTCTGGAGTTACCCCCTCCGCGACGGGATAAGCGTTCGCCGCCGGAACCACGCAGTGGGTCGCGAACCCGCCATCGTCATCAACGCCCAGAGCGGTGAACTTCCGGCAGAAATGCGGCTTGCTCCTGCGGCAGTAATCGCACACACCGCACGCTATCACCGGGTCAACGCTGACCAACTGCCCCGCCTCCAGGTCAGCCGCCTCCGCGCCGACCTGGCGCACGATCCCCGAGAACTCGTGGCCCGGAACGATCGGAAACCTGGCCGGGAACTCCCCCCGGAAGATGTGCGTGTCCGTGCGGCATACGCCCGCGGCCTGCACCTCGACGAGTATCTCGCCCGGCCCGGCGCGCAGATCGGGACGCTGCTCGACCTGCCATTTGCCAACGCCTGTGAAGACTGCCGCTTTCATGCCCTGCTGACCGCAATGGGGTTACTGCTCGGCCTTCCCTGGCCGGGCAGGCTCCTCGGCAGCGGGCTTCGCCTCCTCGCCCTCGGCGGGCGCTTCGGCAACGGCGACCTCTTCGGGCTTCACCTCTTCCTCGTGCTTCGTCGGCGCAACCACCAGCACCACAACTTCATCCCTCGCCCCCACGGTCTCAACTCCTTCGGGCGTTCGCACGTCGCCGAGGTGCACGGACTGCCCCACGCTCAGGCCCGACACGTCAACTTCCAGGTGCGCGGGAATCTGCGATGCGCGGCATGACACCTGAACCTGGCGCATTATGTGCTCCAGAACTCCGCCCGTGCTCACCCCAACCGGCGTGCCGACCAGGTGCACCGGCACGGACACGGTAACCTTCTCCTCGAGCGACACTGCATGGAAGTCCACGCTGCGAAGTTGACCGGTGATGGGATGCGTTTGAACCGCCTTCACCAGCGCCGCCACTTCCTCGCCGTCCAGGCGCAGCCGCACGACGCCGACCTGCCCCGCCGCCTGCAATGCCCGGAGGGCACCCGCCTCAACCGCCACCGTGCGCGGCTCCCGCCCCCGCCCGTAAATCACACCCGGCACTAACCCCGCCCTTCGCAACCGGTTGGCTGCTCTCGAGCCTATCGCTTGCCTGACCTCTAGATGAACTTCTTCCATCTATACCTCTCCCTCTTTGAGCAGACTGCTCACGCTTTCGTCGTCATGCACGCGCCGGATCGCCCTCGCCAGCAGCGGCGCAACCGACAGCACCTCGATCTTCGGGCGGCGCCTTTCCGGCGGCACGGGTATCGTATCGGTAACAACCAGTTGTTCAATGGCCGAGTCCTGCAGCGCGTCCGGCGCTTCGGCAGAAAGCACGCCGTGCGTCGCGCACGCCCACACCCGCGCCGCGCCGCGTTCCACCACGGCCTGGGCCCCGGTTGCCAGCGACCTCCCGGTGTCAACGATGTCGTCAATGAATATCGCCTGCTTGCCCTCCAGTTCGCCGATCACGTCAATCGCCTGCACGTGATTCGGCGCGGGGCGCCTCTTGGCCACGATCGCCAGCCCTGCCTGCAGCCTGTCCGCCAGCCCCATCGCCATCGGCACCCCGCCCACGTCGGGCGACACGACCACCGTCTCCGCCCCGCCAAACCCGCGCGCCAGCAGGTGCTTCGCGATGATCGGCGCTGCGGGCAGATGGTCAACCGGTATGTTGAAGAACCCCTGTATCGAGGGCACGTGCAAGTCCATCACCAGCAGGCGGTCAGCGCCCGCAGTGGTCATCAGATCGGCCACCAGTTTGGCAGTAATCGGCTCGCGCCCGCCGGTCTTCTTTTCCTGGCGGGCGTAGCCGTAGTATGGCACCACCGCGACGATGCGCCGCGCGCTGGCGCGCTTGAGCGCATCCATCATGATCAGCAATTCCATCAGGTTCTCGCTCACCGGCGGACAGGTCGGCTGCACGATGAAAACGTCGGCTCCGCGCACGCTCTCGTCAATCTTGACCCGTATCTCGCCGTCGCTGAAGCGCGTGACCTCGGCGCGCGTCAGCGGAATCCCAAGTTCCTCAGCGATCCGCGCGGCCAGCGGCCGATTCGCATTCCCGCCTATCAACCTCAGATCATGAACTGCCATGTTTCCATGCCCGACGCGCCCAGCCGCCCCTATTGCCGTCCGGTTCCCCCGACGCAAGCGTCCGGGCGCCAATGCCCCGAGAGTCGCTAGAGTTTACCAGGACGCCACGGCGCTGTAAAGCGCCGCTCTGCGCAGTTCCTGGAGCCCACGGGTCCGAAAGCGCGAGGAGAAGTGGGCTACGAAGGCCGCGTTGCGCTCAGTGCGGCGGCAGCCAGAGATTGACTATTGCCGCTCCGTCAACGACCGGGGCCGCCTGCGGGCGGCCGTTTCTCACAATCACGGTGGACCCGTCCGAGCCCAGGTCCCACAGGAGGCCGCGCAGGCACACCATGATCCCCATCGGCATGCCGGACTTAGCCTGGCGACCCGCAAGCGCGTATCTCATCCACGCCTGCGCGCTGCTGATCTTGCCGATGTCCGCTCTGCGCACGTCGGCGGGCGCGGCTTGCCCGCTGTATCCCTCCCACACGCTCTGCAGCGCCCGGTTTCCCGCAATGTATGAGACAACCACGATGACCTCGGCATTCTTTCGCTTCAACACCCGGTAGGAATCGGGAAACCACGAATCGGCGCATATCAGCACGCCCACTTTGCCCGACGGCGTCTTGAACACCGGCAGATCATCCACATTGCCGCCCTTCAGCCAGGTCTTTTCATCGGCTGTCAGAAAGGTCTTCGTCACCAGGTTGTCGGAAGCGGCGCCGTTTGGCAGATACACCGCCGATACATTGTACAGCGGGCCGGTGCCCGCTCTCAGCCGTCCGCGCACGACCGATGGGGAGGGGAGAACGATCGAGCCGCCCACAATCGTAACGCGATACCTTCGCGCAAGGTCCAACATGACGCTGTCATAAATCTTCGCCATTGACTCGGCCTTTATCCTGAAGACGGCATACCTCAGCCTGTCGGCGCAGGGCGCGGACACGATCGCCCGCGCAACGGAGAACAGGTTGGACAGCACCAGCAGCCTCAATGCTTGATCGGTGGTGGGGGCGTCATAGACGCCGCGCTTTTCGCCCGCTGCCACCAGCCACACGCCCAGGTATTCGGGCAGAACGACTGCCGATTTGCTGTTCAGCCAGCCGCGCTTCTCGACCTCGCGGAAATAGCCGTCGAGTTTCGCGAGCAGCGTCTCGCGGGAAGCATAGTCGCGAGCAACCATGTAAGGCTGCATTGCGACGATGTTGCCTGCCGTGGAACGAATCCCGAATGCGCGCACATATGCGAGACGCAGATCGGGCGGGGCTTCTTCCACGGACCTGCCGGCGCGGCTCCAGCATACGTATCCCACAACTACGATGACCGCCGCCAGAAGGATTATTGCCTTCGGTCGCCTGAAAAAGGGGATTGCCATCACGCACCCGCCAGCCCCGGCCCGTTGTTCACTGACTCATCGGACCCAACGTAAGATATGCACACACTCCGGCTGGACTGGCCCTTGCTAATCACTCATGCCCTGCGTCACCCCCAGCGGCACTACGGCCTGTACTCACCGTGTGCGCCAAACGCCGAAAGAGCATCTGCCCGAAAGAGAATGGCTGGCGGGGGAGGATTCGAACCTCCGGTCTTCAGATCCAAAGTCTGACGTGCTGCCACTGCACCACCCGCCAATTGGGTTCATTCTACCATCCTTCGCTTGGGCTGTCCATATCGCGAAGTGTTGGGCGCGGCTTCTCCCGAAGCCGCGTCATCGCGGAGTCAGGAGACCCCCCGCCCACTTGGGAACTCGCAGTTTACGGGACTTGGCGGTTATGGTAGAATGATTGTGAAATGAATCACGAGTCAACTGGGCCAAGGGAAAGGCGCGGCAGGCGGATTAGCACCTGGCGGCTGCCGCTGGGCAGAGTGAGGGACCTTTTCGCCTTGCTCGCGTCGAAAGGGCACGTGTATGCCGCAGTTCGCGATCAGGGCGGCCCGAGGGTTCGCCGGGTGGCGCACTTGATGGCCCTGAGCAGGGCGGCGCTGCGCCCGTTCTGGGGCCCCGACGAACCCGTTCTGCCCCCAGCCGACGGGGTCTTCGGGCGGCAGAAGGCGCGGCCAACTCTGGGGCTTGGGCCGGAAGGGGTAGTGTTGTTCGGGTTGCCCCCCTGCGCAGTCCACGATCTGCATTACATGGATACCCTGCTTGCATCGGGGCCTTTCCGCGATGCAGCATATGCTCGCAGGCGGCGCAACGCACTGGTTGTGGCCATGAACTGCACTGCGCCGGGGCTGCGCGCGCGGTGCGCGCTTTGCCGGACAGGGCCGCGGGTAAAGCCAGGCGCAGCGGCCGATCTGGTGTTGATTCCCGCAGGGTCGGCCTACATGGTGGAGGCGCACACACCTGCGGGCAGGTCAATCGTCGCGCGGACGAGACTGGCGCAGGTCCGTGGGACCTCGGGCAAGCGCTGATTGCGCTTGCGCGGCGGTGTTGAGTGACCAGCAAGACGAACGACAGGACTGAGTTAGTGCTCTACCCGGGCTGCTGCGTGGATGCAGTCGAGGCCGGGAGGCTGGCCTCGGCAGCGGCGATGGCGCTGTGCGGGGCTATCGGCCTGGACCTCCGGGAAGCACAAGAGTGGCACTGCTGCGGCGCGATCGAGTGGCCCAGTCGCTGGCCGGTAGGATCGGCGGCGCTTGCGATCCACAATCTTGCGCTCGCCGGGAAACGCGATGTTGACGCCGTGTGCTTGTGCCCCGCGTGTGCGCAGGTTCTCCAGAAGGGGGTCCGCTTGGTGCAGCAGCAGCCAGGCCTGGAGGAGAGGATGGCAGGCGCGCTCAAGGAACTGGGCCTGGAGATGCCCAGGAGGATGCGGGCCAGGCACATACTGGATGTTCTGGGCGAAAGCGCCGCCTCGGACAGCATTCGCGGCCTGGTTCGCAAGCCGTTGAGAGGTATGCGCGTGTGCTGCTACTATGGGTGCAAGTCGGACGCGGCGGACGGCGCGATGGAGCGATTGCTGGCGTGCGCAGGGGCAACCGTGGTCGAGACGCGAGCGGCGCGGCGGTGCTGCGGGGCGCTGGAACCGGGCGATTCAGTTGACGCGGCGCAGGCTATAATGCGGGAAGCAAATGACAAAGGAGCGGAGGCAGTGAGCGCCGCGTGTCTGTGGTGCGTCGAGTCCCTGCGGCGCGCCGCCGGGCCGGTGCCGGTGTTCTTCTTCGCGCAGATTCTGGCGGGAGCGCTCGGCCTGCCGATAGCGCAGGCCGGGCTGAGAATTAGCCGCGAGGGGCGTAGAACAGTGATACGCGCCAGGGGCCGCCGACCGAGGTAACCGCTGGGAGTAGAGGGTGGCACGAGTGGCCGAGAAGAAAGTTAGAGCAAGGCTCACCGTGAAGGGAGTAGTCCAGGGCGTGGGCTTCCGCCCGTATGTGTATCGGCTGGCTACCTCGCTGGGGCTGGGGGGATGGGTGAAGAATACTGCGCGCGGCGTCGTGATCGAGGTCGAGGGCGGCGCCGATGCCGTGAAGGATTTCTCGCGCCGCTTGCCTATAGAGGCTCCCGTCCTGGCGCGCGTGGCCGATGTGAGCAGCGAAGAGGTCGAGCCCTCCGGCGAAGCGGCGTTCTCCATTGCCCAAAGCGAGGGCGAAGCGCTCCACATGCCGATCGTGCCTGCGGACGCGGCTGTGTGCCGCGAATGCGCGGCCGAGGTAAGCAATCCCGCAGACCGCCGGTCTCAATATCCCTTCACCAACTGCACGGACTGCGGGCCCAGGTTCACGATCATCGAGGGACTGCCCTATGATCGCCCGCTCACTACGATGAAGGCTTTCCAGATGTGCCCGGGGTGCTCTGCGGAATACCGCGATCCGGCGAACCGGCGGTTTCACGCGCAGCCGAATGCGTGCCCGAAGTGCGGGCCTGCGCTGTTCTGGGATGGGGCGAGAAGGCAGGATGCGCTGGAACTCGCCGCGCGCAGCCTTGCGGCAGGAGAAGTGGTCGCGGTGAAGGGGCTCGGCGGCTATCACCTGGCCTGCGATGCGCGCAACGGCGCGGCGCTCGAGCGCCTGAGAGAAAGAAAGGGCCGGGGGCAGAAGCCGTTCGCGGTAATGTCGCGGGGCGTTGAAGAAGTGCGCCGGTTCTGCGAGGTGGGCGATGAGGCGGTGCGCATTCTGCAATCGCCGCAGGCTCCCATCGTCCTGCTCGAGAAGTTGCCGGGGCGCGAGTTGGCACCGGGAGTCGCGCCGGGGCTGCACCGTTACGGCGTCATGCTCCCATACACTCCGCTGCATCGGCTGCTGCTGCAGGCCTCGCCCCCCACGCTTGTGATGACCAGCGGCAACCTGAGCGAGGAGCCGATCGTTCACGACGATGACGCTGCGCGCAGGGTCCTGGGGCACATCGCCGATCATTTCCTTTCGCACGACCGGCCGATTGCTGTGCCCTGCGATGACTCGGTGGTTGCGATCCTCAACGGCAAGCCCCTGCCCGTCAGGCGATCGCGAGGCTACGCGCCCATCCCGATTGAGGTGGGGTTGAAAGGGCCGGAAGTCTTGGCCGTGGGAGGGGACCAGAAGAACACGTTCTGCCTCCTGCGCGACGGTTTCGCGGTCCTGAGCCAGCATGTCGGCGACCTCGAGAATGTCGAGACGGTCGAGTATCTCGGGCGGGCGATAGAACATTTCAAGCGGCTGTTCGAGGTCGAGCCGGAAATCGTGGCGCACGACCTTCACCCGGATTATGCATCCAGCAACCTCGCCAGGACTTTCGAGCGCGTGAAACTGGTGGCGGTGCAGCATCACCACGCGCACGCCGCCAGCGCGATGGTGGACGCAGGGCTGAAAGGCCCGGTGATCGCAGTGGCCTTCGACGGCACGGGCTACGGCGGCGATGGGACGATCTGGGGCGGGGAGATACTCGTGGCTGATCTGCGCCGCTTTGAAAGGGCCGCCCACCTTGCTACCATACGATTGCCTGGAGGTGAAGCGAGCATAAGGAAACCAGCAAGAATGGCGCTTGCTTACCTGGAAGCGTGTTTCGGCGAAGAAGCGTTCCACCGGGCGAGGGAGCTGGGATTGCCGCTGTCGGACGGCGAGAGGGGAGTGGTTGCGCACCAGTCTCGCACAGGCCTGAACAGCCCGCTGGCATCCTCAGTGGGCAGGCTGTTCGACGCGGTCTCCGTCCTGCTGGGCAACAGCCCGGTGGCAACCTACGAAGGGCAGGCGGCAGCCGAACTGGAAGCCCTGGCGCATGAGCACGGGCTGCCTGCGAAGCCCTATCCGTTCAACGCGAGCAAGAACGGCTCGGCGATCGTGTTCGACCTGCTTCCCGCGGTGCGCGAGATCGCAGAAGGGGTCAGGCGGGGAGAGGACAGGGAGGAGATGGCAGCGCGTTTCCACGAGACGCTGGCACAATCCACGGCCAGCGTGTGCGAGAAAGTGAGCGAGGAAACGGGCGTGCGAGACGTGGTGCTGTGCGGCGGCGTGTTCCAGAACCTGCTCTTGACGAAGCGGCTTCTCGAACTGCTTGAGGAACGGAAAATGAAGGGTTACGTTCACGATGACGTGCCGACGAATGATGGCGGGCTCAGCCTGGGGCAGGCTGCGGTGGCGAGCGCGGTGGCGCAGGAGTAAGCGAAGATGTGCCTTGCGATCCCGATGGAAGTGATGCAAGTTGAGGGCGATACCGCCGAGGTCGAGGCGGCGGGAACGCGCAGGAAGATTCGCACCGACCTGCTGCCCGGCCTGAAGGCGGGGGATTACGTCCTGGTGCACGCCGGGTTTGCGATAGAACGGGTCGAGCCCGATCAGGCCCGGAAGGACATCGAGTTGATCGAAGAACTGATCGGTGAGATCCCGTGAAATACGTTGACGAATACCGGCGGCCCGAAGCCCTCCAGGCGCTTGCGCGCTCGATCCGCGAGATGGGCGTCAAGGGGGCTAGGGTGATGGAGGTGTGCGGAACGCACACCATGGCCGCCGCCCGGTTCGGGCTGCGCGGGCTGCTCGGAGACGCGGTAACCCTTTCCAGCGGCCCCGGCTGCCCGGTGTGCGTAACGCCGCAGTCGGACATTGATCTGTTTCTTGAGATGGGAAAGTTGCCGCAAGTTACGCTCGCCAGTTTCGGCGACATGCTGCGCGTTCCCGGCACCGAGTCGAGCCTGGAGCGCGAGCGCGCGCGCGGAGCGCAGGTCGAGATAGTATATTCTCCCATGGACGCGTTGGCTCTTGCGCAGCGCAGCGAGCGGCAGGTGGTGTTCTTCGCGGTCGGATTTGAAACGACAGCGCCTGGCGTTGCGGTTACGCTGATGGAAGGCCGCAGGCGGGCGGTGGGAAACTTCAGCATCCTCTGCGCGCACAAGACGATGCCCGCGGCGCTCGAGAAACTGGCGTCATCGTCGTTGAAATTGGACGGGTTGATGCTGCCGGGTCACGTGAGCACGATCATCGGCGCGAAAGCATACGAGTTTCTCCCCGAGCGCCATGGCATCGCATGTGTAGTGTCCGGCTTCGAGCCGATGGACATGCTGCAATCGGTGAAGATGCTGCTGGAGCAGGTGATTGCGGGAAAAAAAAGGGTGGATATCCAGTACAGCAGGGCAGTCAGCCGCGACGGGAATCGCGCTGCGCAGCAGATCATGGGCACGGTTTTCGAGCCGTGCGATGTCGAATGGAGAGGGCTGGGCGTGATTCATGGAAGCGGGCTGAGGCTCAGGGAAGAGTGGGCGGATCTCGACGCGCGCAGCCGTTTCCAGGTTGCTGTCCCGCGGAGCAGGGAGCCGCCGGGGTGCCGCTGCGGCCAGGTTCTCGCCGGGGAGGTTGAGCCGCCGGATTGTGAATTGTTCGGCAATGTGTGTACGCCCGAGCATCCGGTGGGCGCGTGCATGGTTTCCAGCGAGGGCGCCTGCGCAGCCTGGTATCGCTACCGCCAATGAAGTAGTCGTCTGTGGCACAGCCGCTTGTCCTGAGCGAAGCCGAAGGGCCCTCGGCTGTGCGCATCCGAAGGAGTGCTCGCGACACCAGAATGTCATTCTGAGTCCGCCAGCCGGCGGACGAAGAATCTCACTCTTACAATGGCATGCTTCGTCGCGACTTCGTCGGGACTCAGCATAACAGATGAGGGGTTCGCGACTACGTTGGCGCAGAGGTGATATGATGAGCCACGACACGATTCTTCTGGCGCACGGCGCTGGCGGGCGCATGATGGGCGAGTTGATAGAGCGCGTTTTCCTGTCGCGCTTCAGCCCCGCAGGGGCGCGGCTGGGAGATGACAGCGCGACCCTGCCGGCGACCGGCCCTATCGCTTTCACGACCGATGCCTATGTTGTTGACCCGCTCTTCTTCCCAGGAGGCGATGTCGGAAGGCTGGCTGTCTTCGGCACGGTGAACGACCTGGCGACAGCGGGCGCGATTCCCCTGTGGCTGAGCGCTTCCTTCGTGCTGGAGGAAGGGCTTGAGATTGCAGTTCTGGAGCGCGTGTGCGAATCAATGGGCGCGGCCGCGAAGGAGGCAGGCGTCAAGATCGTAACCGGCGACACGAAGGTCGTGCCGCGCGGGGCCGCCGACAAGATCTTCATCACGACGGCAGGGGTCGGAAGGCTGCTGCGCCCGCAGCCCATAACGGGGGACGGCGCAAGGGCGGGTGATGTGGTGCTGATCAACGGGCCGATCGGCGATCACGGGATAGCCGTGTTGTCCGCCCGCGAAGGGCTGAGTTTCGATGCGGACGTTCAGAGCGACTGCGCGCCGCTCGGTCGTCTGGCAGCGGCAGCGGTGGAAGCAGGGGACGTGCACGCGATGCGCGACCCGACGCGCGGCGGCCTTGCTTCTGCCCTGAATGACCTGGCAGTCCAGTCCAACGTGTGCATCGAGATTGACGAGGCTGCAATCCCGGTGCGCGGCCCCGTGAGGGCCGCGTGCGAGATGCTGGGCTTCGATGTGCTGCACGTGGCGAACGAGGGCAAGATGATCGTCATCGCATCTGCGGAAGATGGCGAAAAAGTGCTGCGGGCCATGAAGCAAGCGCCGCACGGCCAGGAGTCGGTGATCATTGGCCGCGTGCTCGCCGGGCCTGCCTCCCAGGTGCGCTTGAAGATGGCGCACGGCCCCACGCGCCTGGTTGACAAGCCGGCGGGGGAACTGCTCCCGCGCATCTGCTAGAGGCTGACTGCAGGGGCGGAGCGACGCTCCGCCCGGGTTCGCTTCGTGCGCATTAGGCAAGGCGACCTTGGGAGGCGAGTGCTTGTCACAGCCTCGTCAACGTTATCGTATCAGCCCAGAGTTCTCCGCCAGGCTGCTTGGTCAATATTCGTCCGATTCGCCATTCAAAGAACGCGCCTTCCGTATCCTCGTCCACGCTGAACCTGACCGTTACTTCCTCATACCGGTTGGCGGACGTGAGGCGGACTGGCCCGCCTGCGAGATACTTCGGTACAGCGGCACCGCGACTGCACGCAATATCACAGTAAAATGCGCCTTGGTCGGGCGGCTCTTCCCCAAGCTTCAGCCTGAAGTCCACGAGGTACGTCCCGCGCCGCAACGTACGATAGGGCCCATAGAGGCATGGAGATGGGGAACGTTCCGACATTTCCTTCGTTACGTGCCACACCGTGGGCGACCGCGCGCTGCTGTCAGGCACAAGTGCTCCGCCCTGCTGCTTCATGGGGGGCTTCGCACATTGGTAGACTGTATGCAGCGGGCGAAACACACGGTAGAGAATGCCCGCAAGAAATGTTAGAGCGGCGAGCGTGAGGGCGATCCACACCCCCAGGCCACGCGAGATAAGATAGAGGAAGAGGCCCGCAATCACGCTGGCGACGAGGTTGTTCAAAAACGCGTAGAGATGAGCATGGACATTCACAAAGGCACCCCTCTTTTTGGCAACGGTTCAGCAGTCACCGGAGACCCATCTACGGGGTGCTTTCGCCAGTCATTTAGTTGCCCCCTCTAAATGCTCGGCCTACGTGCGGGCCCTCTGCCTGCGCGTGCAACACACAGGGACGCCCAAAAGGCGTGGATGAATCGGCCGTCGAGCGAGAGCGCGCTATCATCATCGCGCAGTTCACGATTGATGATGGCGAGCAGGTTCCTGATCTCCTGCTGGCTGGTGGGTTCCGCCACCACTTCGTCCCTATGAGCGGCGGCCCACTCGCTCAAGGTCATGCCGATCTCCGATCACGAACAGCTTCGGCCCAGCCATCACTTGCGTGAGGAAGTGGTTGCCGGAGGCCACTTTCTCGCTGAACTCCTTCGGGGAATAGACGGTCGGATTCACTTCTCTTCGCAACGCCGTCTGGGCAGGCGCAAGCGCACTCACGACGTCCGCAAAACTGACGTCGCCGACAACCAGGACGTCCACGTCGCTGTCCGCCCTTACCTCGCCCTTGGCCAGACTCCCGTACACAAATGCCACCGCGACCCCTGCCAGCCCGCCCAGGGCGTCTCTGAGCACGTCCACCAGGGCGACGGTCTTGAGAGTGAGAGTGCGCAGTTCGGGAAAGAGCGGATGGTCGGGATTGGCGCGATAGCGAACCTGATTGCCGACTTCTGTTCTCGTGAGCAGCCCCGCCTGCGTGAACTGTCGCAGTTCCCGCTGGACATGAGCGCTGCCGCCGCCCGCCAGCCTGATGAGTTGGCTAACGTAGAAGTCCTGGTCAGGGCGGCCGAAGAGAGTCTTGAGTATCGCCCACCTGGTCTTCGGAAACAGCCAGTCCACCGGCACTCGCCTTCTCCCTGCACAAATCCGGCACGATTATACACAAAAGGTGCATGATCGTCAAGTGGGCCAGAGCCAGCGCTACGGGTGCAGGGGGCAGTATTCGGTCGGTGCGTCCTCGGGGCGGAAGCGGCGAGTTGCGACCCTCGGGCAAGACCCGGTCGCGAGTTTCCCTGTCTCGGCGCAGACCTGCAGTGAAACGGTGTCACCAGATCCTTGCGATGCCGTGTGCAGATCGCAGTGGCGCGTGGGTGGGTTCTCGCCCTCTGCGAAGACCTGCTCGTAGGTATCAGGGCATTGGGGATTTGCCAGCAGCCCCGTCTGGGCGCAGAGGGTAACGGTCTTGGTCGTCTGTTCGGTCGTGCCTGTCTCCTCTGGCGGCGGGGCAGAGGTGTGCCATTTCCGCATCAGGGGGTCAGCGGCGGCCATGAACCTGGCCCACACGGGCGCGGGCACGGTCGCGCCGAAGATGTGCGCCATGGGTTTGCGATTCTGGTCTCCCACCCACACGGCGCAAGCGACATGGCGCGTATAACCGACAAACCAGGCATCGCGGAAGTCGTTGGTGGTGCCTGTCTTGCCCGCGGCGATGCCATTGAAGTAACGCTTGACCGGATAGCCCGTCCCGTGTTGGATGACAGATGAGAGGATGTCGGTCATCGTGCGGGCGGTGTCGTCGCTGAGAACCCGCTGTGGCCTGGGCTCGGCCTGCTCAATGGGGTTGCCGTAGCGATCCAGCACGCGGGCTACAGCGAAGGGTTCGAGCCGCAGGCCCCCTGTTGCCAGCACGCCCGCCGCGCTGCACATCTCGAGCGGCGAAACCTCGACCGCGCCCAGCGCTGTGCTCAGGTAAGGATGGATTTCGCCGCGCAGGCCCATGCGGTGGGCAACGTCAATCACTTTCTCGATGCCAATCTCGGCGGCGACCTTGACGGCGCACACGTTGACTGACTTGGCGACAGCGGTCCTGACGGTCATGCGGCCCGAGTGGCCGCCGTGTGCGTTCTTGGGCACCCACCAGCCGCCGGTGCCATCGGGATAGCGAACGGGGGAATCAACCACGATCGTGTCGGGAGTGAATCCGTTCTCGACGGCGGCGGTGTAGTCGAAGATCTTGAACGCAGATCCGGGGTGGAAAACGCGCCTGGTGGCGCAGTTGACCTGGCTCTTGGCGAAGTCCACCCCG
>Ga0315296_10000770_pt1 | contig 28774 bp, 26 predicted proteins | sample YL17G14_18_MG_FD_203921 | JGI IMG/M metagenome (GOLD analysis project Ga0315296, IMG submission 203921) | Sediment microbial communities from Yellowstone Lake, YNP, Wyoming, USA - YL17G14_18 | ecosystem: Environmental > Aquatic > Freshwater > Lake > Sediment | place: USA: Wyoming | collected... | reverse complement strand
ACGCCGCTTGGTGAACCTAGCTTGGTTGGTGTTGAGACAGGTGACCAGGATAGAGCCTGAGTGGTCAACGTGTAGCTGAACCCGTCGTAGTTGTCCTGCGTTGCTTCGCATGTGGAGCCGGGCGAGGTGGGAAGTTGGCCGAGCTTGTAGATCTCGACCTTGATGTCCTGCTTTGTTGCTCCGTCATCGGGATCGTTCTGCCATGTTACCCAGTTGATTCCGCCTGTTCCGCATTTGCTCAGGATGTCCCCTTGGATGACGACTCCGGGTATGAGGTAGCCGTCTGTGTGGTAGGATTGGCCTTTGAGCAGTTTGAGGCCGCTTTGGAGCAGTTTCTCGGGGAACCCGGCTGCTGATGCATACATGTCGTATATGCCGGGTGCTACTCCTTCAACTTTGAATTGGCCGTTGGCGCTTGCGTTGAAGTAGCCTCTGGCCTCCACGGGCCGGTTGGTCGTCTGCAATGTGTATGGGTCGATGGCTCGGCCTACAAGTCGCACTCTTCCCGGTAGGCTTAACGCTGCTCCGTACTGGACTCCGCTGGAATGTCCGCCATACCTCAACGTTCCTTGCACGTACGCTGGATCGATCTCTCCTTGCACGAGGAGCGTGGGCCAATTTGGGACGCCATTGGAAAGGAATGTCTGGTAGGGTTTCTCTGGGCTTCCGAGCCAGATCATCTCGCCGGGGTTGACGTTTGTTGAGCTTCCTGGCGGGATTGGGTTTGCGACTCGCAGTCCTATCTTGAAGAAGTATCTGCCTGCGATCGTGGGAGCGATGACGTTGTTGACGCGCACGTATGCCCAGACGTCGCCTAGCGACGCGTTTCCGAATTGAATGAAGCGGCCTGTCGTCAGACCGGGAAGGCCGCTGTCACTGTTGACTCTGATGCATGTCCAACGGTTTGGGAAAGTCAATGCTTGAACGTCGCTTCTGGTGACGAGGCGCACGTTCCCCCAGTTGTTTGTGAACGAGGCTACGACACGTTCGGTCTTGATGCCTTGGAACTCAGGCGGTATCCAAACCTCCATTCTGTCGAAGCTGTATGTTGAGCCGAGGGTGTCCTCGAAGCTGACAGCGAAGAGAAGGTCTCCTTGGACGGGTTGCGCGATGGGCAACGCGTTGATCTCGTTGTCGAACGGGCCCCAGATCGTCGGGTTGCCGTTGTGAAATAGCCTGTTGAACGACACATCAGCCTTGATGAGTGAGGTGAGTATCGCGCCTGAGGAGTCAATGTCTCCCCCCGGAAAGACGTACCCAGTCAACCCTTTGACGGTAGCGCCGAGACCAGAATCGGGACTCGGGTTCGCATAGTATGCCTCACTGGCCGAGAGAACTGGTGCCAGTCCTATCTGGAAAGGTGTGAATATGAGCGCGAGGATGATCAGAAGTAGGACAGAGACAGCGCTTCTCCCTCGCATGAAATCATTACCAGCCAAGACTCTCAGACGCATGAGAGAAGGACGATTCTGTGGCGTATATTATGTTTTGCACACGCCCACGGAAAACTGCTGGGTTTTTCGAGTGAGTATTCTCAATAACCAGTTGCATGATTGCACCTCTATTTTCTCTTCGTGAATTCCGCGCGCGCTACAGAACGTGCTCTCCCTAATCCCCTGATCTTCCAGAGACATATGGACAGAAGAGATGAAACTAGAACTAGGAATGCAATGTCAAGAGCCAGAAGACCCAGCTTCACAGTCCATCTATCCACGGGCCCAGCGATAGTAACGGTGGTATGAGTGGCCCAAGCGAGTGGGAAGCCATAATCGGTATGAACGAAATCCGGCCAATCATAATGGAAGCTTACAAGAACACCAGACAAACAGATTCCGAGATTCAAGAGATAACGAAACGCAAACCTAATCCAATACATGGATGTCACAACCATTTCGCTGGAGTCGCCAGGGAGCACACGTACATATAATTCTTCAACTGCGACTTATTGCCTGCACCAAATCATGCAGTCCTGCGACGCACCTCTTCTAGTGCACTTGCCTCCGATTGGGCATTCAACCCGCACGTTTTCAAGGGGGCAATATCCCATTGAATCGATAGCGCGCCCATAATGCAACTGGCATATATTTGGCTTGTTTGAACTCGTTAATCGCTCTACTGCGTCGACCGTTGGAGAATACCGCGATCAAGCCACGCTAGAACTTTTAAATGCCTTCTAGATCGATCCTCGACGTAGGATGCAGGTGGGAGGTTTGACGGGCACTCGCGCATTGTTATGCGCGTTACTGGTTGCCGCTACAACTATTATGGCAGCTGGCTTCTTTACGCCTTATCCAAAGCCAACGGTTCTCACCTCCACGTCGACAATGACTGCAACTCCGCAATCGCTAACAACAAAGAAACCTGTTTCGACGTCGCTTCAATTGGATTTTGAGTGGACCAAAGACCCTGGAACTCGTATCTCGGATGGCAGCGTTCCCTATGTTTGCAGATTGAAGGATGGTAGGTTCAGACTGTACTACTGTGGCGATGGAGGAATTCTCTCCGCCATCTCTGCTGATGGTCTCACTTTTGAAAAAGAGGCGGGAATCAGAATAGCTCGAGCTGACGGATTGGGAAATCCAGAATCAATTGTTGGCGACGCGACGATAGTTAATTTGCTAGACGGCAGAATGAGAATGTACTACAAAGGAGCGAATGGCCCCGGCGGGCCGGGACAGGGTATTCACAGGATTTTCTCTGCGGTCTCCTCTGATGGTCTAAGTTTTCAAAAAGAAGGCTTGCGGATCGACTCAGAAAAAACTGGAGATAGAGGATGGGCTTCGGTACCGGAGGCTGTCAAGCTTCTGATGGCAATGTCAGGATTTACTATGTTTCCGGTGATTTCGAGGCCTCGGGCGGAATCATGTCGGCGTTATCATCGGATGACCTGAACTTCCAAAAAGAACCAGGTGCTCGAGTCAAGACGCTAGTGGATCCAGCAATCACGATCTTGCCTGATGGAGAATACTTACTGTTGGCCGTAGTATTGCTGCGCCCTCCCGATGCCTCACAAAAGCCCGAACGACCAATCGGCATCTATAGCTTCACTTCAGACGATGGGCTGATCTTCAGCAACCAGCAGGTTGTCCTTCAGGAAGAAGGCGTTTTTGACCCATCCATAATAGAACTTGATGACAACATGTACAGAATTTTCTACGGCAAAGACATTGGAGGACAACCGGGTCAACCGAATATTGTTACGAAAAGTGTTACTGGTAAGGCGCGCCACATGACTGCAAGAACTGGAATGTCTGCGTTTGCTCAAGCGAAGACTGAGGCCTCTACAACTACTCTTAGCACGCACCGCAGTGGCGACGACCGAACTCGCAGCCAATTTCCAATGCTCTCGCTGCGCAAGAACACTGCCCGCTGAAACCTCCAGATGGACGTACGTTAGAAGGCACAGACCCACGCGGTGAATCCCAGTCCGCCTTATCTGACACCGCATAGCCAGCGCCACCACTGGCATTGGTCGAATGCGGATTGACGTTGCAGTGAGTTTCCTCCCATTGAGTGTAGGCATCGGCCATTTGGGAGAAGGTGGCCCAGCGAATTAGGCCGCTGGCTGTGAGAGGATCAACGTTCCTGCTGAGAAAATTATCGAGTATTGCATACGGCTTTTCTGGATCTCCTGTGAACTCTCCAGGATGTATGGTGATGTGGAAGACATTGACTCTGTCTGGTTGTGCGTCCCGGAGTGAACGCGCAAGGCTTTCTTCGAGGAAATGGAAGTAGGCCTCCATTCCGCCCTTTCGAATTATCGCCTGTTTGGCAGCAAAGCCTTCAGGATCATAGGAGCCATCAGGCAAGTAGATGATTCTGCCGTTTGGATTGTGTTCCGAGAAGGCAGTCAAGTCATCACCACTGGGTCCGTCTGATGGACGCCAGGGATTCACCCCCAGAACCAACAAGCTCGTTTCCTGTGAATGCGGGTTCTTGTAGTCGCTCATGACATCGAGACCAGCAGCGGATGCTGCTTCCAAAATCCCCGGGTAGAGGTTTCCTCCACTCCAGTACCGAATCTTCGTGGCGCCGGCAAGTCTCAGAAAAGAGATCTCCTCTGTCATCGTCTTGGCCCAGATCGAAGCCGCTTGGGATTCGGGATTTCTACCGAGATGAGCATCCTCATGAAAATGAAGAGCAATCTCATGGCCCCTAGCCTCCAAGTCTGATAGAACTCTCTCACCTGAACTTGCAGCGACTCTCGTAAAAGGCGTTTGAACTTGAACCACAAGTCTCCCACCGTGCCTCTCAACCATTCCTGCTAAAAGGCGAAGATCCCGGACATGAAGATCAAAGAGCCTCTGATCGTTGTATCCTGGCCCTTTGCCGGCAACTAGCCCTAACGGCTCAACGTGGACCCCAATAGTGAAGAGGAGACCTTTCTCCAAATCACCAGTATTCATGGACGAGACAGGAGACAGGCCAGCTGCAAGTACTGGAATGAAACCTGCTCCAACCACTAGCAAGACCACGACCATCGACACCCATCCAGACACCTTACGAAAGAGCAACCCAATCATCAATTTCATTAACCACACCATGCTGGCTTCCACATCTCATTGTCAAGAAATAAGGCGCTTTGGAAGGAATCATCAGGATGAATCATACAATAGCCCGCGCGTGAGGTCAACACCAGTGATTCCAAGCATTTTTCTGTTGTTGAGACTGCTTCGAAGATCTTCTGGGACTTTTGCTTAGCTTCTGTTATCGCGTTGCTCGCGGATATTCAGTTTTTCTGAAGATGCTCAGTTGCATTTCTTCACTTGTCTATCCGTCGTCTTCAAAAGATGGGCCTTGGCATTCTTGTATCTGGAGGAGCATTTACCGGACGCTTTGGCTCTGGTCAGCGCCCACTGCAATAAGGGGTCTATCGCTTTTCTCAGCTGTTTTCCGTCCTTCGTCAAATGGTATTGGACCCTGGGAGGTATCTCTGCTAGTGCCTCTCGTTGAACTAATCCTTGTTTGCACAGTTCTGCTAGAGTGTCTGCTAGCGATTTGGGGCTTATGCCTTCTAATTCGCTCATCAACTCTGTGTACCTCAACGTTTGATGGTTTCCTAACGCGTTGATTACGAGCAGAGTCCACTTCTTGCTAATGACATCGAGTGTCCCTTCGGCGAAGCATAAGCAGTTACAGACACTTTCCTCCACCATAGTTACTTTCCTACTATAAACTTGATAGTTTAAATGCTATAAAAAGAATAGGTTTTGCAGGTGTCTGAAATGTGTAAAGGTAAATGTACCCATCCAGAAAAGCTCAAAGGAACACCGCAGGACTGCTCTGAAGAACAGATAAGAGAATGCCACCCAGATATGAAGAAGCATCCATGTGTCGAAGAATCGAAGTAGCGCACGCTTCTTCACGCCCGCGAGGCTGCTTTCGCTCTGTACGTCGTACGTTGACCTAGAAAGATGAAAAGGAACCCCAAGAATAGGAATAGCATGACCGCATAGGAAGCCGTGACAATGCTTTCAACCATCATTCTCTCAGGCCTCGCGGCTGAACCGGGAGGGCCAACAATACCGCACATGAGCCAAGAAGCCAGCATAATGAAGCCGTAGCCGACCACCTTCAAGTCACCTGCCCTCCTCATACCGCCTTTCTCGAGTCGACTATACCTCATCCAATACCACAGCGTCCCGAGAAAGAGAACTGTCGATAGACCGCCCAGAATCCCAAAGTACCAAGAGAGAATCTCCAAACTCTCATGCTCCCTCCATCCCGCCTCTGGCGTAGATCAGCCCGCCGAGAACGGCGAACATGATCCCTAGAGGCAGAGTCAGGATCCACGCCAAGACCACTAGAGGCGTATTGCCAATGAGGGTCTGAGGCCAAACGTGTTCTAGGAAGCCCTGCGTCCACCCGTATTTAGCATACAACGGATAAAGGAACCAAGGGAGCAACGAGCCCACAGCCATCAAGAGCGCACCAGCTGTGAAGACACCTACGCCAACCCTACGATTCCGATCTCTCACCATCTAACGCTCCACACTCTCCAATATGGTCAGCTCCGTCGTCATAAACCGCACTCCAAGTAGATTCCCTTGGCGGCCGTGAGCGCTCTGAGGCCAGAAGATCATCGCGACGACTGCAACCCTTGAGGGTGGAGTCGTTGTGACACAGAATGGGTCAGCGGGCGCGACAGACTAATAGTTCGCTTATCCATCAGCTTGTGCGAAGTGGTAGTATGTCTGCGGGTTTTCATGGCGCGAAATATTGCTGGATGAATGGGGAGATAGTTGAGACAGAGAAAGCGCTTGTTTCGGCGATGAACGAAGTCTTTCTCGGCATCTTTGAGGGAATAAAGGCCTATGCAGAGGGAAATGTCCTCAGCAAGGGACGCCTCAACATCTTTCAGTGGAATGCCCACGTAGATCGCCTCTGGAACAGCGCAGCGGTATGCAGCATAAAGATGCCCTACACGAAGGAGCAACTCCTAGAGGCAACGAAAGAAACCATCAGAGCGAACGATTTCGAAACGAACGTGTACATTCAACCTCGAATCTGGCCCAAAGAAGGCAGCGGGCCATTCCTGGGCCTCTCCAAAGAGTTCCACGCAGTCATCCCCGTCTGGACTTTCGAGACACTATTGGGGAGAGGAAATGATCGATTCTCGAAGAAGCGCAGGTTCATGGTAAGCAGTTGGAGACGAATCCCATCCGACGCCCTTCCCGCGCAAGCCAAATGCTGGGCGAACTACGGTAACTCTGCATTGGCCGCTCGAGAGGCCGCCAGGCTCGGCTATGATGGAGCAATATTCCTCGACAACAGAGGGTTCGTCAGTGAGGGGACAGGAGCCTGCATCATGACTGTGAGGGACGGCAAGGTGATTACACCACCTGTAACAGCATCCATCCTGGAGAGCGTCACCAGAACCTCGCTTCTAACATTCGCACCTGAGGACCTGGGCATACCTGTGGAGGTTAGAGACCTCAGTCGCGTGGAGCTATATGCCTCTGACGAGGCTTTCCTGTGTGGCACAGGCTACGAGATCACACCCATAACAAGTGTAGATGACATACCCATAGGCGAAGACTACCCGGGCCCCATTACCAAGCACATCGCAGAGCACTATGCCGAGATCCTGGCTGGAAACGTGCAGAAGCGGAAGACGTGGCTAATGCCCGCATAGTATTCGCGTTTCTTCACTACGCTCTTTCGATGATGAACCTGGCTCCCTCAACCACGAAATCATCATGGAATCGTTCTTGGAGAATACAGCGAAACGACTGACTTGGGACCATGGCTAATGGTTGCTACCGGCGTCGCAGTCACTCTGGCTGCTGTTCTCGTTAAGTAATCGGATGATTCAAATTCTAAAGCCCTTCGTGTTGATAGCGATTGGCAAAATCATGAACATACCAATGGGAGCGATAGGAATCTCGCTGCTGATTAGAGGAGTCACTGCGGTTTTCGGCCTAGGATCCATCAGCTCATAGCATTCAGCAGCGATAGGTCTTACGATGCACGTTGAATCTGAAGCGTCGTCGTTCGTCGTTTAGTTTGTTTGTGTGTCTGCGCACCAAGATACCCACAATTCTTTCTTCGGACGGTTCCCGTTCTCTGGAGTCAGAGTCACCGTGACGGATTCAGGATCTAGATGGCGTGCTAAAGAGTTTCATATCCGAGGTCTCCAATCTCTCACGGAAGTGGTTGAGGCCATGGACAGACTGATCTACGAAGACAAGTATTTTGTAGTTTCAAGCCCGGAGTACCCACTGAATTGTAGGGAAGATGGGGGGCATCTAGTCCTAGCGAAAAAAGAAAAGGTATCCGATAGATCGGACATGACACATCAAGAGGCCATTGATTTCATGCGCGTATCCATGATGGTTGGAAGAGCCATGTATCAGGTGATGGGCGTGGAAAGAGTGAACTATGAAGACTTGGGCAACTGGGGTTTAGACGACCCTGGCGGGGCCAAGATGCATCTTCACATCTTCGGCCGTAAGAAAGAACAGACTCATCAGATTCGAGGACACCACATGTTCCTATATCCAAAAGAACACAAGATCTACCAAGGCCATCTCAAGCCCTTCACTCAAGACGAAGTCTACAAACTGAAAACGAAGATTGGACAGATATCCAGAGAAGAAAAATATGTGAAAATGGCTGAGCTGGCAGGCCTATGAGAGCGCGCTAAACCTCGTCATTAGTAAAGGTGCTGGACTCTTTTCGGCCGTCCGGATTTGAACCGTCGTTCGTCGTCAGTCAGTAGCTTTGTGTGTGTGGCACAGTCGGTGCGGCCTCTGTAATTTGAACTCCCTATTGCACGCGCTCCAAGTCTCAACCAATCCTTGTAGATACTGGATCCATTGGTGCGCCAGATCTATGCGCCTGCAAGCCTTATTTGCGGAGATGGGCATATGTTATGACGGAGGGTAGTCTGCCTTGAAACGGTGGGTTCCAATAGCTATCTTGCTTCTTGCGCCGTTGTTCATCGGATTGATCGATCAGATAGGCGTGTTCGGTGTCCCGGTGACAAAAACTCTAACATTTACAACTACTGCGACCACGACAATGACAGATATTGATACGAGCACTCTGTATTGGACTTTGTCTGAGGAATCTACGGTCCCAGTCACCAAGACCACAACCTACACGACAACAGGAACATTTGTTCTACCTGTCTGGAAATCGACGACCGTAACCAGCATAGGAACAAGCACGAAGACGTTCTGGACCACAACAACCAAGATAACAACTAGGACCACAATCAAGACCGCCACATTGCACATTCTGACTGTTACCTTGAAGATCCCGTACACTACAACTTACACTACTCTTGTGACTGTGTGGACATTGCGGACCTCAACAACAACCAGCAGCTACACAAAGACCACCAATTACTTGGGTATTGCGTCTATTGTCATCGCGGGAACTGTGACCACGGCATATCCAACGGAGACCGTTACAACACTTGTCTCAACGAGTGCCTCAACTGTCACAATGGCGGAGATTGGAACGCAAACCTTCACGCAGACTCTCACAATACCATATGTGACTGATGAAGCCCCACCACCCAGCAAGCTATGCATAATCGCAACAGCAGCTCACGAGTCAGAGCTCGCACCCGAAGTCCAACTCCTGAGAAACTTCCGAGACAACATAGCCATGTCCACAAGTAGCGGAAGAAGCTTCATGACCCTCTTCAACAGATGGTACTACTCCTTCAGCCCGAACATTGCCAAAGCGATTTCCGAGAACCAACTGGCTAGAGGAATTGTGAGGATACTGCTATATCCACTTGTCACTGCGCTTCGCGTCTCAACTGAGGTGCACTCAATCCTACGATTTAATGGAGAGTTGGCCACGGTGCTGACTGGGCTAATAGCTGCATCACTTCTCGGACTCGTCTATGTCTTTCCTCCGATGGCCTTGCTCTCCATGGCTCGACGAAGGAAAAAACACGGATAGGAGCAGACGATCATACCCAACTGATCTTCCTGTCCACAGGAGACCAGCTCTCCACCGGCGGATCGCGCGAACCAAGAAAGGCAGCCCAGATCCCCTAGGCAGCCAAAGCGCGCGCTACCATACTGCAATCCTGACACGCGCGTGCTACCGCGAGCACACAAGACCCAAAAGCTGGCAAATCAATAGCGCGCGATCGTGGGTAGTCGCAGTCGTCGTGGTGGATGGCGATACTTCTTTCTGACTTGGAAAGGATCACTGGCCACGGAATGCCTCAGCGCCAACATTAAGCCCCTCTCTTTTTCTGCCTCCAGTGAACGATTGCAATGAATAACAACATCAATGCCACAACACCAGTGAATCCATAAGTGTATTCGAATGGTAACCTGAAACCCCACGTAAGTTCGTTGGCTAGACCGGCCGCAGACATAAAGAATGGCCATGAGACAAGTATATTTCGAGTTATGCGAAAGACGATTGCGGAGACCATACCATTAGAAAACAAAGTCCACATCTGAGGAATGTATGCTCTATACCCAGAATAACTGATATGATGGAGAGAGAAAAGTGCTCCAGTAATGATAATGGCCGGTATCGCCCCGAAAGCTTTCTCAAATCTCATCTGAACCCAACACTGGAAGAATATCACAAAGAAAAGAGCTGACGCAATCTCAAACAGTATTAGTGGCAAAAGCTCCGTGAAAGTAGGCCATATGATAGTGGTCTGGCGGCGAAAAAAGGGAAGAGAGAAGATAATCACTGACAACACCAAGCTTTTCTTCCAATGTTTTTTGCTTATCCCCATCTCTGAGAGGGGCCGCTTTTTCACGAGGCTATTGTACGCTATCGGGACCGCAATACCCGCAGCAAAAAATGAAACAGGGCCACATAATATGAAAAATACGGTTGCGTTGGCCCGTTTAACTATCTGCCAGGTTACGTAGAAGCAGATGTCCAGAACAAGGGAAGAGACAAGAACGACAAGCAAATCTATCGACGGTTGAAATCTGAACTGTAGGAAGTCTCCAAGAGATGAACCTATCCGCATGCGAATAGAAGTCAACTTCCCCACAATAAACCGTTAAGAATCATTGTCTAATAATCTTTACAGGAGGCGAGTCCCCTCATTCCTGCCCAACACCCATCTTTCCTTTACTGCTTCTGACCTAGACCCTGCGCGCGCGTTTCAACATATTATTGTACGTGGAAAGGCGGAACGGTGGAACACCTAACCGCGCGCGCTAGGTTTCGACAAGAAATGACCGCCTCTAGGCATGGTGCGTCGTAATTCTAGCTACTAGGTCATGAATTGCGTGTGCCATAGTTGGTGCGCACACACATGATGCGCAAACTCAAGTAAGCAACGATAAGAGACGAACATGTTGCTCGCTTGACAGAAAATGGTTCATCTCAGGTATGCTCGGCGGAACCAATTCCTCAATCGGCTAGGTAACGCCAGACGAATGCGGCAATGATTCCACCGATAATCGGTGCTACCCAGAAAAGCCATAGTTGCTCCAGCGCAATGCCTCCCACTATTAAGGCGGGGCCGAGGCTTCTTGCGGGGTTCACCGAGGTACCGGTTATTGGTATTCCCACAAGATGAATGAGAACGAGGCTCAGCCCAATGGATAGGCCAGCGAATCCTTTGGGAGCCTTCTCACTAGTTGACCCATGAACCACGATCAAGAACACAAAGGTCAATACAACTTCAGCAATGAAGCCGGATGTTACAGAGAAACCGGCCGGAGAGGCAAGACCATACCCGTTCTGCCCCAGCCCATTCACTGCGAGGCTGTACCCAGGACTGCCTGATGCGACAAGAAAAAGCAACGCAGCCGCAAGCGTTGACCCCACACACTGCATCACTACATAGAACACCGTATCTTCAGCATTCATCTTCCCTGCAGCGAACATCGACACGGAAATTGCCGGATTTATGTGACATCCAGAAATGCCTCCGATCGCATATGCCATCGCTACCACCGAGAGCCCAAAAGCAAACGAAATGCCCACAAAACCAATAAACCGTCCGGCCAGAACTACGCTTCCGCACCCCATCAAGACCAGCACAAACGTCCCGATCAGCTCAGCAAAATACTTCTTAACATTCCCAGCACTGCTCATAGTAACAGTACCACAAAGACAAGCGTCCGTTGCGATTAGTTAAGGCTTGCTTGCACGAAATGAAACCGTGGGGATTCTTTCTAATGAACCAGAAAAACAAAGGTGAGGTTGAGAGATTCTTCCCCCCAGTTGACGTCGTTCGTCGTCGTTGGGGGAGTTTTTGTGTGTGTATCAGATGGTGCGGCCGGCAGAAATTGAACTGTTGAAAAAGCGGCAAATACGCGGGTTAGTCGTGCGCTGAGGTTTGGCGTCAACCTTCTGTCTGCTCGACTTGGCTCATCCCTTCTGGAGTGAGCGATACGTGGAACTTCGTGTCCGCCGCCACGAGCAATTCAGGGTGATGGTCAACGATTATCAATTGCGGAACCCGTCGGAGATTCTCGAGAACGTTGACCAGTTCTTTGCGTCGATTCTCGTCGAGGTGGGTCGTAGGCTCGTCTAGGATGAGAAAGTCGAGTTGACTGAGAACTTCACTCAAAGCTAGCAGGAACGCCATGCTTGCAAGGACTTGCTGGCCGCCGCTCAGTCGGTTTGCATGTCTCTTGTGGCCTGCTCTTGTGACGAGGAATTCGTAGTCTTCGGTGAGTTCGAAGCTTTCAATCTCCGTGCCCCCATATAGCCGCTTGAGATAGTCGTTCGCGCTCGCCGTAATCTTTGAAACGAAGCTTCTTCGTACGACTGGCTGGATCTCTCTAAGAGAGCTTCTAATCGTCTGCAGCAACTGAATCTTTTTCTCATCCAATCTGATCTCTGGCTCCAGTTTCTGCAGTTGACTTGCTGATTCTTCGGCATCGGAAACACGTTTCTGTTGCGGTCTCAGTTGACTCTCATCATACGACTTGAGATCCCTGGCGAGGTCAAGCATCTGTTTCGAGAGTAGGCTCAGCCTCTCCCTCACAAGTAGTGCTTGGTTCACTACCTCTTGATCTGTCTGTTCAGGCTTGGCTGCGAGCAGTTGTCTCAACTCATTGACATACGCTGCCTGCTCTTCGAGAAGCATAGTTCTGGAACTGGAACTCTTCTCCAGTTCTTGTTGCTGACTGGCGAGTTGCTCGACTAGGAAGACCCCATTGGTGATCTTTCTGATTCTTGAGTCAGCGTCGTCTATTTTGGTTTGGTTTTCCTGTACGAGACCTTGCTGGTCTTTCAGCTTCCTCACAAACTGCTCGATCTTCTCATCCAGCTCTCTCAGCGAGATCTGCTTCTCTACGATGTGCTTCTTCCATTGTTCTTTGGTGAGTATGCTTCCGCATCTGTCGCATTGGATCTTGGGAAGTTCTCCTTTGCCCTGCAGATATTTCTGGATTGAATCTATCTCACGAGAGCTGTTGGCTTGTTCCTCTCTTGCTCGGTCGATGTGGGATTGAGTTGTCATCAGCTCTGCCAGGCCTGTCTTGTGTGTTTCGGTGAGGCTTCTCTGATTGGCCTTCAGCTTCTCGAGATCTGATCTGAGAGTTTCGAGGTAGGCTTTGGTTTCTCCGTATCTCTGCTTATCGATCTTGCTACATTCCGCCGGGGAGAGAAATTGGCGCAGCTGCGATGTCAACGTCTCTATCTGTGTTGTGCAGCTCCTGACGGTTGTTTCAGCTTTCGTGAGTCTATCTTGGACGCCTTGAAGTTCCGTCAAGGCTTCTGAGCTTCTTTTCGCGATCTCATCCAGCTTGCCATGTTCCTTTCTTGCTTCGTCTAACCTTGCCTGTTTCGCTTCTCGCTCCGCCTCCAGCTTCCCCAGAATCGCTCTCTCTTCCTCCAGTTTCGAGGCGGCTGTTTCAAGCCTGCCCTTCTTTTCGAGGCTACCTTGCCTTCGCAGTTCTATTTGTCGGATCGGCCCCTCTTGCCGGCCGAGCTCCTGATACGTGTTTTCAAGTTGAGATATCTGAAAGAGCCTGTCCAGGGAGCTCTTTCGTTCCTGCGTCTCGTCAAGCAGGTCAGGGAACTTACCTTGCGCGACATGAACCACGTTTCGGAACACGGAAGGCACCACCCCAAGTGTCTCGAGCGTTTTCTGAACTGGCGCTGGTTTCTCAACGGTCTCCTTCGTATCCAGATTTGTCAAAGTACATTCATGTGTGACTCTTCCGTCTGTTTCGCGGGTTAGAGTGCGATGTATGCTGTAGCTCTGTCCTGTTCTCTGATCAATATAGTAGAGGATTGCTTCTGCTGCGTCAGCGTCATCTGCGATGAGCTCGGCCAGGTTCGCGTTGGGAACTTCTCCCGTGAAGGCGAAGTCAACTGCGAGCAGCAGGTTCGTCTTTCCCGAGCCTGTTCCGCCTATTATGATGTTTTTTCCGTCTCCGAACTCTACCTCAGTGTTCTCGTGCGTAGCGAAATTGTGAAGCTCGATCCTTCTAATCACTCGGCTTCCACCCGTCTACGATGCTGAGAGCTTCCTGATTCGTGGTCCTGCTTCTGCGAGCGTAGAGCTCCACCAGCTTCATCGCTATGTCAGCAGTGGTTTCTGCTCCTTGTCCAAGTCTCGCTTTCAGATACTGGTTGAGGATCTTTTGTATGTCTGATTCCCCTGCCAGTTCAAGTTGAACTTCACTTCCAGCAAGCCCGATCAACGGATACTCGAGGAACAGCAGCTTCTCTTTCAGTGATAGGATCTCTTGGAGGTTGATGTCGCTTCGAGAAGACGAAGCGTGCAAGGTCCCCCTTATCACCGGGCGTATGATTGCTGAGCTTGAAGCGTTTCGCGATATCGCTGTTTTGACTCCTTCCGCTACCTGTGACGCAGTAGCCTGGTCGAATCTGACTTCGATGCTTCGAACATCTCTGGTCGGGATGGTTTTGAACTGTGCTTTGATGACTTCCCCTGCAACCTCAACAAGGTAGTATCCGTGTTCAGCCGGCTCACGATTCTCCTCTCTCAGAGTCTTTCCGTCGTAGGAATAGCTTATGGTGGGTGCGTCCGCGAAGCTGGTGTACTCGGTTGAGCCAGGGTTGTAGATCTGCATGTCCCGATGCTCCCACCTCTTGTGATTGTGTCCAAGCGCAACGTAGTCCACATATTTCTGAGACAGAAGACCCTCCACTGTCTCCATGCTAACGGTGGAGCCTACGATCTGCGGCATCACCGAGACTGAGCCATGCATGAGAAGGATGCTAAAGTCTCCACCTTGATTCATCAGTTTGCGGAGTTGCTGGAGATGGTTCTCTTGCTCTCGTCCGTGATCGCCCAATCCGTATACTGAGACCTTGGCTCCTCCCTTGGTCTTCAGTTCAACGCATTGATTCTGATCAGTGTCAGTTCTCTTCACTAGGCCTAGTCTTGTGTCGAGGATCTGGAGTATGTCCCCGCCTGCTCTATCGAAGTATGATTCCGGCTTGTCGTGTGAGCCGACCGTTATGATGAAAGGAATTCCAGCCTCTTTCAGCCTCGGCAGTTCCTGCAGAAGCCTATTCCAAGCGGCGGTTGGTGGACGAGGACGATGAACAAGGTCCCCGGCGTGCACCACGAAATCGACCTGTTCTTCTATCGCTGCATCCACAACTGTGGCAAACGCCTTCCCGTATACGGGGATCTGGATATGCTCACGTCTGCCGATAGCAGGCCAGTTAAGCCCCAGATGCGTATCGGCAACATGGATAAACTTCAGATCACAGCTCTTCTTCCTAGTAGACATCAAAGTATCCTCCGGGCCGAGCTATCCGTTCAGTCGGAGGTTGCTCTTTCGGCTCCTCCAAACTATCAACCATTCCAGGTGTGATCTTGATCTCTCTTCTCCTTCTGTATTCTGGAAGCTGGACGCCGAGCTCTTCAGCAGTCACATGCTCGATGCATGTGTGAGGCAGTGATCTGATCAGGTTCATGGTCTGATCAAACTCCGCATGCCCCTCATAGGTCGCGAGGTTAGCCACGATCACCAGTTTCTGACGTGCTCGACTCAAAGCCACATTAAGTCGATTCGGATCTAACGTAAACCCAACCTCTCTATCAGGATTGGCCCGGACAAGGTCAAGAATCACAACATCCCTCTCCTGACCCTGAAAACCATCCACAGTCCCCACATCAGCCTCGCGGCCAATAGCCACAGTGAGCCGCCGCTGCTGCTCCTTATACGGCGTAATCACTCCAATCTGGCCTGAGGCCAATCCAGCTGATCTGAACGATCCAATCAGAAAAGAATCCACCACAAGATTGGCTTGATTGAACAAACTATACCCCCGGTGATCCTCAACCCCCTCCACATCAATCACCCCAATCGAGATCACCGGATCAAGAACCCTGTCCAGTTGCGGTAGGCCCGAACGCTTGGCTGCCTCAGGAAGCGGAGATCTCGCCTCAATGCTTGGAGCTGAGAGAAGCGTGCCCTCGTAGAATCTTCGATTAATGAGGTCACATATCTCCCGCTGCATTCGATACTGAACCCGAAGAGGAGCCACCAGATCCTGAGACAAGCCATGCCTCTCCAACGTCGCAAGAGCAATCTCGAGAAGGCTACTCACATGCCTATGCAACTGCGAAACAGGAGGAAGCTGCCTATCATCACCAATTATGATGGCTTTCTCTGCCTGCACCAAGGCACCGAACGCATCCTGCATTCTAATCTGGCTTGCCTCTTCAAATATGACCACATCAAACTGCCCAGCTTTGACCAAGTCTAGTGAAGCGCTGCTGCACGTTGTCAGGACTGCAGCTGCCGTTCTCATCCTCTCAACCGCAGCCAATGCGCGATCTTCTTCATTCGTGAGTATGTTGATCAAAGCGGCTTCCATCGCGCGTTCCCTGATCTTGTACCAGTTCCCAAATCTGATCCCGAATCTATGGCCTTGATCCAGAAGCCTCTCGACAATGTTGTCCACAGCCGTATTCGTGACCGAGACAGCCAAGGCCCGTTTTCCCTGTTGCGCCAGCAGAGTCAGAAGCTCCACTATCACAGCTGTCTTGCCTGTCCCCGGAGGACCAAGAACAACCATGAAGTCTGGAGCATTCAGCGCGGACAGAACCGCTTGCCGCTGGTCCTGATTGAGATCCCCCATAATCTGCACAGCGCTCGTTCCAGCCAACGGTCTAGGGCTCTCAATCCCCAGGATTTTTCTTGCGAGTTCGCCAGCTCGCCCAGAAGAACGATGAACGATATCTATTGATCTCAGTTGACGGCGAGTCAAATCAACATCATAATAGTCGACTACCAAACCTTCGTTCGGAAGGCCAAGGGGCAAATCTCGATAGGGGAAGACTGTCAGAGAGTTCTCACCCAGGTCTAGATCTGAGACTTCACCTGTGAAACTCGGCGTAGACAATGGATCTCCTCCACTGACGATCACCGTGTCTCCAGGCAGAATGTTGTTGATACGCTCATCCTTTGAAAGACGAACACTATGCGGCTGCGTCTCAACGATTCGATATCCTGTGTCAGCATATCCCAGTTGAACTCTCGCATCCGTAGGCAGCTTCATGCTCTTCCATTTCCAAACCTGCGAAAGCCCCTTCTCCTCAAGGGTTTCCATTCGCAGACGCCAAAGATACCTTCTAACATGCGCCGGCTGAACATCTCGAAAGTAGTATTGGCACGCGTCGTTGAGCGAGCACACTTGACAGATCTGAGGAATCGGTCGAGCTTGCCCTTTTGCGGTTTCATAGATCCTTTTGACTGTGGCGATGCTCTCCAGCAGCTTGCTTCGTCTGCTCTCAGTCATTCGAACGTTGACAACATCATCCGTAGAGAACACTTTGATCGTGAAATCAATGTCAGGATGGATCTGTTCCAGAAGAAGCTGATATGCGCACGCTTGAAGCTTAGTTATCTCGGTGACCTTGGAGCCACCATAACTCTTGAATTCTCGGATCTCAATCTGCGACGGGTCACTGAATATTCTGTACTCGTCCGGGATGCCTTCAAGCGGCAGATCAAGATTGATTATGTGATGGCCAGTGATGATTCTGTCCGGTCTCCTGTAGCCTTCCCGTACTTCTTCTGCCAGGTGATGCGAGAACTTCTGCAGGTTCCTGAGAATCGCATCCCTCCCCTCCTGAGCGCTTATCCGCGCATCTGCAAAAAACCTCCAAGAACCATCAATCTTGGCCTCGGCCATCTCCAACCAGAGGCTGTAAATCTGCTGAGCTATAGCGTTCTCAGGCAGGCTTCTGTCCACTTCTTCCACGATCCTTGACTCGATACGACCTAGCTCCGCAAGAACAGAATGTGTCACAGTTCCAATGGCGAGCCCCGCATTGTATTCCCCCGACGCTCCATAGATCACTTTGAGAAGGACACTTCGCGGACACATTGCCGCTCCCGCAACCTCAACCACGCTCGGCACAAAGGGCCTTCTCGGTATCGTCTTTTGCAGCTGAGCCAAAAGAACCTCAGGGTCACTTGACATGTTCAATCCTCAAGTCGCGTTAGGCCATGCTCTTTCTCCAGGCAATATTGCCAATCAAGTGACAAGACGGAAGCGGTACTCCTAGCGCGCACCTGCTTCTAACCACATCTCTACCATTTAGATCTTAGAGAATCATGAAAGTATCCCACACCATAAGCACGTGCTAAGGTCAACTCTAATAGCGCCGCTGACAACTTGGGTAGGTACAAGTTGACTGGGAATTCTTGAAGGATGGGGTGCGAGATTGTGGCCATGGAAAAAAATCCGCTGTGTTGAAACCCATACTGCAGGTGAACCCACGAGGATCGTGGTAAGCCCCTTTCCGATGCTCAAGGGAGGGACTATGGTTGAGAAACGGGATCATTTCAAAACCGATTTCGATAGAATCAGAAGAATGTTGATGCATGAGCCAAGGGGCCATCAGGACATGTTCGGTGCGATCCTTCTTCCGCCATGCGACCCGAAGGCAGACATAGGCGCGATATTCATGGATGCTGGAGGTTATCTAGACATGTGTGTCCACGGTTCGATCGGAATGGTCACAGCAGCGATTGAGACTGGAATAGTAGAAACTCAAGAGCCACTCACAAGATTGGTGCTGGATACTCCGTCTGGACTTGTCCATGCAACAGCTCGTATTGAAGGATCCTCAGTGAGGAGCGTAACGATACAAAATGTGCCCGCATTCTTGTTTCAGACTGTTGAGGTCCACCTGCCGCGAAAGGGCAAGATCCCTCTGGACATCGCTTTTGGGGGAAATTTCTTCGCCATAGTTGATGCGAAAGCTCTAGGAGTCAGGGTTACTCCCGCATCGCATAGGGAACTGGTGAGCCTCGGACTTTCCATACGGCAAGCTGTCAACAGCGAATTCAAGACCCAACACCCTGAGAAAGAGCATCTCCGATCAGTGGATCTTGTCGAGATTTGCGATGCCCCAGACAATCCGAACGCAAATGTCAAGAACGCGACGGTGTTCGGAGAGGGCCAGATTGACAGATCTCCATGTGGAACAGGAACGTGCGCGAAGATGGCAACATTATACGCGAAAGGAGAGCTTCAGCTGAACGAGCAGTTCGTAAGCGAGAGCATAATAGGAACGATCTTCAAAGGTCGATTGATCGGAAGAACTAAAGTGAGAGATTTTGATGCCGTTCTTCCAGAGATTGAAGGGGATGCACATATCACCGGCTTTTCGCAATTCGTTCTAGATCCCTCAGACCCTCTGAGAGACGGCTTCTTGTTGAAGCAAACTGAGTAAATATCTTGCACATGCTACGCTCGCTATGCATATAGATAAAACAAGAACACTCACTATTGGTTAGCTGGGAGCGGTACGCGTGTCCGCACTGATAGCCGTTTCGTTGGCTGCACTATTGATAGGGCTGGCAGTCCGAATGGTGTTAAGCAGTCTCAAGCGGGATGGAGAAAAAGTTTCGTGCAGAAGCTGCAGCTTTCTTACAGCGCCTTCAAGTCTTCACCGGAGGGCAAGTATGTGTGTTCTTTGCAGAGAATCCCAGGCAGAAAGGGCTGCTCGAACGAGAGATAACTTGGAAGCTACTGCATCCTCCTGAAGAAGAATGCTCCGGCTTGTATCATTGCAAAAGCGAAGACGCAAAGGATAGAGAAGTCTGCGATCAACGGGAACCTCGCGTTTCCAATGAGGATCCCTCTTATCCCATCAACCGCATACGTTACCGGATCTATGTATGTGAGAAGAGCCAGCCATGCGGGCAGATTCTCAAGTGGAAATAGTGCACCGCTGAAGAAGAAGAGAGGAAACACTAAGAAGCTGACCACTGTTCCAAATGATTCTGGGCTCGTCAGGACTGAACCGAGCATTAGTCCGAGACTTACGAGACCTATTGTCAATACCAAGAGAAAAAGGAGAACCAGTATCGTTGTAATGGGAGTAAACGAAATGCCCAATGCGACGCCTATGAGCAGCATTATTGTGCCCTCAATCATAGAATCGGTGACTCCTCCGAGTGCCTTCCCGAAGAATATGGCTGTCCTTGAGATCGGCGCCACCAAGATCGCCTTGAGAATGTCAATCTTTCTATCCCAGACAATGTAGACCCCAAAGAATACCGAGCTGAAGAGAATGCTCATTGTCAAGATGCCCGGGTATATGAAGACTTGATAGTTCACGTCTCCTATGGAGATGTTAGGTCCTAACCCTCCGCCGAATCCGAAGATCCAGAGAAGCGGTGTGAACAGAGACGTGATGACTCTCGATTTTTCTCTCTTGAAGACTTTGAACTCTCGAAGCCAGATTCCGTAGATCGCCTCTAGAGTACTCATCTTTCTGCCTCCGCACGCATTATTCGCTCGAAGATGCCTCCTTCTCCAGTTTCGGTCCGAATCTCCCTCCCAGTGAAGTGGAGAAAGACATCGTTCAGAGTGGCGGGTCTGACTGAGATGGATTCCACTTTTCCGGCTCGCTCCAGGATCTCCTGGAGATGTTGACTCGAGTTCTCCACTGTTAGTACGATTAGATCCTCTTCTGTCTCCACTTTCTTGACGTAGTCGAGATCTCTGAAAACGTCAGGATTTGGCTTCGAGATTCCTAGGCAGACCAGGTCTCCGCCTATCGACTTCTTCAACGCTTCAACAGTGTCTAGAACAATGATTCGCCCTTGGTCGATGATTGCTATTCTATCACAGAGCTCTTCTGCCTCTTCCATGTAGTGAGTTGTGAGGACTACAGTCATATCCTCTCTCTCCGCGAGGTCCCCAATGTAATCCCAGATCTGGCTCCGTGTTTGTGGATCCAACCCAAGAGTTGGCTCATCCAGAAACAGCACTTTCGGATGGTGAACAAGACCTCTACCGATCTCTAGCCTTCTTCTCATTCCACCAGAATATGTCTTGACCAGGTCATTCTTGCGATCCTCCAGACCAACAAGCGCCAACACTTCCCTTATCCGGCCAGCTCTCACCTCCTTAGGGACACCATACCACATCGCATGGAGCTGCAAGTTCTCTAGTCCTGTGAGCTCGTCGTCAACACTAGGCTCCTGAAAAACGATTCCGATCGATCTTCTTACTTCGCCAGGTTGGGAGACTACGTCAAAGCCGTTTACCTTCCCGCTTCCTTCCGTCGGTCTCAGCATCGTACACAGCATCGATATGACCGTGGTCTTGCCCGCACCGTTTGGGCCAAGAAGCCCAAAAATCTCTCCTTGTTTCACTCTCATGTTCAAGTGGTCAACTGCATTGATTGGACCGTATCGTTTGGTAAGATTCTCAGTCTCTATTGCCCACATCGTCAAGCCAACCTGACTAACTGAAGAATGACCACCAGATAACTATCGTGCAAGAAGGCTAGGAGACTCCCACTAGTCTCTCCAAACGGCGCGGTGAATTATCCTCTGGTGCCAGAAATTGTTGGAAAACTCCTACGCCAGCAGAAGCATTTTGGCACGCGCTGGAAAAAGGGTTAAGTCTGCTTTCTAGTGCACAATCTAGTTCGAAGCTTGGTGACTGCAGATGTTAGACTATGGCATGTCCGTTGTTTGGGTGGGGGTCCTGATGGTCCTAGTCCCGGCGTTCGCGCTGTCCGCCTACCTCGCCAGAAGGAAAAAATCCATGTGGCTTGTCTTCCTCATCGGCGCGGTGGGTTGGATAGTAGCCCTAGTAAGGGCACCGATTCTCCAAGGGTTGGCGGACGCCTTTCTGAGGAGCTGGATCCGCTCCGCCGGTGCTCTAGCTGCTCCCTACATCGCTACGGCAGTCGATTCGTTGTTCGCGGGACTGTTCGAAGAAGGAATAAGATATGGACTCGTGAAGAAGATTCAGCGTACTCGAGCGGATTTGGGGCACGTCCTCTCATTTGGGTTGGGCTGGGGCTTCGGAGAGGCCGCGCTGATTTATGCGCTCCCGATCGTTTCCGCCGTCTATTTGCAGGGAGGTTCGATACCCTTCTCGAGCTTGTTGCTTGGAGCGTTGGAGAGAAACATAACAATGGTAATTCACGTGGGGCTAACATTTGTGATATTTCGAGCTGTGACCGGCGTGAAATTCCTATTCGTTGCCATAGGAACACACTTCGCGGTCAACTTCGTAGGAGTCTCTCTCTTCTTGTTAACAGGGAATGTGTGGACTACTTATCTGGTCGCGTTGGTCGTCGCTCTCATTCTCGTGGGATATGCGCATAGACTAACGAAGATCCGGACGAACGCTTAGAGAAATAAACCGCTCGAGATAGAAGCGCGCGCTAGGCCTATTACTTGAGTCCATGTTGATCTCTAGAGAGACACTCTCGCCAGAGGTTTCCAGATGCGTAGAATAGTCCTGGCCTCAAGATCTAGTGCACGGGAACGTTTGCTTCGACAGACCGGCATACGTTTCAAGGTCATACCAAGCAGAATCCCAGAAATCGGAACCATGTTCCTGGTCTCAGAAAAGCAGATCAAAAGCCTTGCACTGGCAAAGGCCAGAGATGTAGCATCGAGGATCAAGAATGGCATAGTCATAGGTGCAGACATAGTCATTGTCCATAGAAGAAAGGTAATTGGCAAACCTCGAAACCGCAAAGAAGCCAGGAAGATTCTCAACCGTCTCAACGGTAGCACACATCGCGTTGTCACTGGAATTGCCATCGTGGATGCCGCAACAAGAAAAGAGGCAACTGCCTGTGTCAAGACGTCAGTCAAGATGAAGAGATTGAGCAGTCAGGAGATTGAAGCCTACGTGGCGACTGATGAGCCGTTGGGAAAAGCAGGCGCTTACGCAGTGCAAGGCAAGGGCGCCATTCTCATAGAGAGAGTCAATGGTTGCTACTACAATGTCGTAGGGTTACCTTTGCCGAAACTTGCTGACATGCTAAAGAAGTTTCACATCTCACCCATTCAGTAGAGTCGTAGCGTGCGCTTGACTTGTGAGTCGGAGGGACAGAGAAAGGGTTGTCATGGGATTCCTCCTCTAACCAGATAGAAGATCAGAGTTTTTGTGTGTGCACCAGAAATAAATGCGCAAACCAAAATGACTCGTGATCCACAGCAGAAGTTTTTTATCGAGTGTAAAGCAGTTGAAACTGGGACCCCCTTGAAGATTCTGACAAGATGGTGTTCACTCCTTGTGATAGTTTTGCTACTCTCAGCTTCAGTGTCGGCAGCTGATACGACTGAACTTGTGCGTGACAACAACAAGCCCACAGCCTACGTGATCTTCTCCGGCGGCATGGGATATGCGGTCTCCTTCTCTCCACCCAACGCTTCCTGGCCCATCAGGAGAGTCAGAGTGTTCGGTTTTATTTTCGGAAGACCAGCTGAGGTAGGGCAGGATGTCACGATTGAGATCTGGACGATGAACGGTACTGTGCTGCACAGTTCAATCCACTCCTACAAGAAATTCAAGGGTTTAGCTGATTGGATTGACTTCAACGTTGATGGACCTATGGTCAGAGAGAACTTCCGCGTGGTCGTTTATGCACCAGGAATAGCGAACATAGGAGGCATTCAAATTGCCTACGACTCAAGTCTATCCACAAGCTACTCGGACGCTATTGTGGGCAAACGCATCTTAACCGACTGGAAAGAGGTAGCCTTCAGTCAGCCGACCTTGAGTGCCAGACCACGCTTGAATTGGATGATAAGGGTATGCAGCACGCCCGCAGCTGAAGTCCAAACCACAACGACATCTGCAATGACAACTACATCTCAGTCCTCAATTCCGTTTCTCGGTTCCTTCGACATGTCCAGGCTACAGCAGATAGGAGGCGTAGCTGCCACAGGCGGAGGAGCATTTCTCGGATGGTTCTTCAAGACGAGGAAGCGGAGACTCATCTCAGGCTATCTAAACAAGATAGAGTCAACAGTCAAAGATCAGTCTGTGAGTCTGGAAGAGCGCCGGAATAGGCTTAGCCGGATAAGAGAGGAAGTGCTTGATCTGCTTAAGAAAGGGAAGATTGAGGAAGGCCAGTATTCAATGCTAGATACCAAGCTTAAGGATCACATCAAAGAGCTTGCATAGAAGATTCATGAATCTTGTTACGCGTACATATACGAGAAGATGGTTCGAGGAACTGGAGCCACTTACGGGATCCCCCCGGTGAATAAGATTTTCTAGTATTGAGAAATTACTACTGTTCTTGTGGTGTAGCACGTAAGGCCGGCCGGCCGTAGCCGTAGCCGGCGAAACTTCCTACTACACCCCTTCAAAGCGGTAAAGATGAAAAACGAAGACGCAGGCTTGACCTTGTCTATGGGCCACTGTTTGGTGCTATCACTGAAATTCGCAAGAACATACCTTCGCAGTCTGACCTGAGCGGATTTAATCTAGGATTCCCTGTAGCGCGCGCATCCAAACAGCATAGCACAGTAGTAGCCGTCCAACAATCCGGCGCCAAGTGTGCCCTCTGTTCATACGCTCTTTCACTTCCAAGTGCAGGTCATAGCGCGTATCTGTAAATCCACATTCCGTTTTTCAGAGTCTTAGTCTTTCGGAATAAGAACCATGCCGCAACCATAGCTCCCGCAGCTATACAGACAGATGCAGCGTAACGACCACGCAGATTGCTCGATAGAATTGTAGCGCGCGCGCAGACTGGTTTCAACTCTCTCTCAAGCAGTGCTAGCTTCTCCTCTGAAAAGGCTCTAGGATGGACAGGAGTGATTAAGATCGCTTCTGCTGCTGCTACTTGATTTCTCTTGTTCTGGATGAATTGATAGACCGCTTCGAAGCCGTTCCGACTTACTAGATACTCCAACCCATCCAAGAGCACTATTCCGTTTTCAGAGGAGTTGACGAATCCAGCTATCAGGTGGGATATTTCAATTAGGTCATTGATAGTGTTCTCTTCTTTCGCTTCTGTCAGCCAGAAGAGCTGCACGTTCTTCAGGGTGTGTCTTCGGCGAACTTGCTTCGGATGCTGCCTCGTTATGCATAACCCTCGCCGTCCGTTAGCAACTTCCTCTTCAAGCATTTTGAATACTCTTTCCGGTCTGTCTTCAAAGACCATGTAGCTCTGCGAATGCTCAAGCTTGTATCTGAGTACAGTTTCCATGCCGAGAGATTGAAGATAGGTCTTCTGACTGGCGAGAGCGCTCTTTATCGCGAATGGTGCTCGGACAGCATATGCTTCAAGACCCCGAGTCTCGTCGAGAAAAGCTTTCAGCAGACTCTTGGGAACCTTCAGTGCATCTTCTCGAGAAGACTTTTTTTTCTGTGGGCGCAAAGAGGTCGCTTGAGACTTGATGGATGATTCTTCTCTTGTGTTGCTGTCGTGTTCTTGAGTCGTGGCTATCTGGCCCCACTCCGATCCTGTTCATGGTCGCATCGTCGTTCGGTATGCGGGGATTTGAGAGCAGTCTTAAGTCCGGCCGGCGCCAGGTAAGTGTCGTATGTTGTGGCTCCAGTCGTATTCTGGCATAAAGGGTGTTCCCTCAATGTTAAGCGTCTCAGTCTCAATAGGTCGGCGTTCGATATATGAATGTTTCGTGATTGGTACAATGGTGTACCGACAAATCTACGACGCTCGCATACCGTGATGCGCACACCAGAAGATACATCGACGATTTTGTTGTTCTCACCACCATTCTGTTGAGCGAAGAATCCCTCAGATACAAGAACAAAATGCGTGTGAACACTCAACAACCTATCCACAATTAATCAAGGCAGCAGTGCGAGGGAAGCTTTAACCGAGCACGCGTGGAACCATTTGCGACGATGCGCGCGCGCCACACCGGATGATACATACAAGTGACTGACCCTTGAAGGTCTTCGAAACCTTCATGGCACTAACTGATAAGGTATTTTTCAATCAATCCTATGCCGTAGTGGCCACCATACGCACATGTGACTAGCATCACGGTTTTTCCAACGATTGCGGCTATGAGAGCCTTCACTTTAGGGTAGTTCATCATTCCTAACGGTATCCAGATCACGTCATCAGGCGTTAGAGGAGTAACAGCGAAAAGGAAGATTAGGATTAGCCCATACTTGGCTAGTCTCGGCTTCCATCTCTCCACCATTCTCCTTTGCTTCTCTGACAATAGGAACTTTCCTACTGAGCCAACGTAATAGTGCAGGTATTGCGCTATGCCAGCGCCCAGCCCCGCCACAATCCCCAGCAAGACCGGATTGAAACCAAGTTGGGGAGCGCTCATGAGAAAAACGATTACCTGAGGGGGAAAAAACGAAATCATGAGTGAGCTAGTGCCCAAGAATCCGGACAAGAATGCGCCCAAGTAACCGAGATGTATGAGCGCATGCATCAAGCCACGAATATTTTCCACCTTGACAACCAAAAGAACAATAGTAAGAAGGATCACAACTACGGCTACTATTGTAGCAAGAGTTGTTTTCTTCATGTCGACGTTCTCCGGAACCGCTCAAGCCGGGCACTGAGCTATCATTGACTCGCACTTAAGATGTTGATGTGAACCGATTCAAGTGGAAAGGATCTTGAACATTTCGAAGTGGGTTTGGTGTGGCTTTTCGGATTTGAACCGTCGTCAGTGGTTTGCGCGCGCGTTGCCAGGTACTCTAAAGGTGTTTTCTGATCTGGGCTTCAAGTTCCTCTGGGGCCACGAGCTGTATGTTTGCTTTGGTGTCACCTAGTATCTTCTTGGCTTTCTCGTGCAGGGTGGCTGGCACGATGAGCAGGACAGGTATGTCGTGGACCTTGCACGCGGAGAGCATATCATCCACCATGATCGAGAGCAATGCAGTGCGCACCTCCTCAGCTGGCAGGATCTTGTGCAGGTATCCGACCACTACGTTTACTTCGCCTTTGCTGAGATGACTGACGTACTTTCCGTGGTGGTCCCACATGTTCGCAACTGGCAGTGTCTCAACACCTTCAGCCGCAAGCGTCGACAAGAGAAGCGGGGCAGTTCCTTCGAAATACCCAACTCTAGCCAGCAATTTCCACCTGTAACACAACTCGATCCTGACCCCCTCATATAAATCTGTAATCTAGGCAGGGGTATCAGCAATATCATCAGAATTCTTCGTCAAACCTCCTGTTTTCTTCGCGCGCTGGTGCGCACACACATAACATTATGCCCTAGAGTGATTTTGACGTTTCTTAATCAGAGCTATCTTACCGTCTGAGGAAGTGTGGATTATCCTAACCTGATACTTGTCTCGGAGGATGCTGTCAACCATTCTATGGACACCTGAGAACTCATAATTATGAACGAAGACTGCGGTCCCATCATGCATGAGGGTTCTTGAGTTTTCCCAATCACTCTCCGCTTCTGCAAAAGATTTGCCTCCATCAATGAAGATCAAATCCATCTTAGGCAAGATCTTAACGGCTTTAGAAAGCGTGCGTACAGTGTCTCCTTCAAAAAGCTTAAACTTGCATCCCGTCTTCTCCAGCTTTTGCGCCACTTGGCGAGAGCTGTATTCAGCAAAAAGGTCGAATCCATAATACTCGACATTGTCTGGTGGAACATTCTGGATAGCGATTTCAACCATACTTTTCGCATTATCGCCATTCAAAACCCCAATCTCCATAATCCTCCTGCAGTTATTTTCGCTGATATACTCATTAAGAAATGGATGCGATCCATACCAAGGCATGTCAGATCTCGCTCAGCGAAAATAGTCCGCGCGCGCTGCTGGCTCGAATCTCAAACAGGATATTCCGTCAGCACACTACTTTCTGTTGACTGGCATCATGACCTTTGCATAGAGAATAGTCACGTCGCCATGGACCTCCGGTTTCTTTGAATAGATCTCGATCGGAGGCCCCGATATCTTGTACCCCTTCTTCTCGATCCAGTCAGCAAGCTTTGCATATGTGTTCTTGAATTCGCTTCCAGGGCCCTTGTGAGAAATCGTGGCTACTTCCATCGCGGGCATCTTTCGCATCTTTACGCCGGCCTGCTCCTTGGCTCTGCCCTTGAAGGTGATCCCGATGTCGCTTCTGCAGTCTTCTGGAGAAGTCGTCTCTGGGCGGTCATGATATATTGCCATTGGATAGAACCCCGGCATGACTTTCTGTTCTTTAGCCCAACCATACAACCGCTTGATGTAGTCTTCCCACGGCACCTTGTCGTATGGTCCTTGGTGCTCAATGTAAGCCAGATTTGCTGCTTTTCTCTTTTCAACCTTCGGATTCGTCATTCTCTTCGGATTGAGGTAACGAGCCGACAAGTATTTCTGATTTTTCCCAAAGCACTGCTATCTGACACTCGGTGCGTATGAGCAATTACACGCGCGCCACGTCTCTACGAATCTTCGCTCTCTTCGTCTTCTTCTTCGTCATCTCTCATATTGCGTTCCGCCCTTTTGCGTCCGGAAATCGCATTAGCGCCGACAGAAGGTATGTTGGATACCGCCGTCTGGATAGCATCCTTCGCAAATTCCAAGAGAGCCACTCTCCCAGTGCCTTGCAAGTCTAGAGCGCGCCGGTCAAGAGCAAACTCTCACGTAAAATGCGAATGAATGATTCATCCTCGAGGTACGATACATCGAGCAATTGAGCAATGCCTTTTATGTTCCCGACCTTTTCGCGACGCTGGAAAGGTGAGATTGTGATGAGGAAAATGTTCGTAATTGGAGCGATCGGTCTGATTGCTGCTGCTGCGATAGCTCTGCTCGTTAGGAACAGGAGACGATAGACAGACCTTGAGAACTCTAGAGAGTTCTCCTGTCTTCTCGCAGGCTTGGTGCGCGGCCGTCGTGATTTGAACCGTTATCAATAGTAATTCGTGTGTGCGCGGAGAGGAACACAACACCCATATCGCTTCACTAATTAGCGCTGCGGTCGCGGGTTATGGAAGAATGAGCGCATACAAGGGCTGCTTGGCCGGTTCCGAAGGAGAAGAAGCCTGATGGTTGTTTCTGGCGTTAGGGCATTGTCTCTACATAGAAGATCTACGTATCTGTTTCTTGTGCTGATTGTTGGTCTTATCGCTTCAAGCAGCGGGTTTACTGTTCTCTACGT
>Ga0315296_10000769_pt1 | contig 28793 bp, 29 predicted proteins | sample YL17G14_18_MG_FD_203921 | JGI IMG/M metagenome (GOLD analysis project Ga0315296, IMG submission 203921) | Sediment microbial communities from Yellowstone Lake, YNP, Wyoming, USA - YL17G14_18 | ecosystem: Environmental > Aquatic > Freshwater > Lake > Sediment | place: USA: Wyoming | collected... | reverse complement strand
AGAATTTTTGAATTAGCTAAAGTTTTTAAGCCCGGCAAAAATAAAGAAAAAACAATGCTTAGCGGAGCTGTAATCGGGGATAACTTCTATTATCTCAAAGGAGCGATAGATTCTCTTTTAAGTAAATTGGGAATTAGTAATTATTGGTATGATGAATATAAAGCTACGCCAGAAGAATCAAAAAAAGCTTTATGGCAGCCTAAAAAATCTGCCGAAATCAAAACCGACCATACAGAGATTGGTTTTTTAGGAGAAATTTCTCCAAAAATTATTGAAGATTTAAAATTAGAATCTAAAGTAGTTATTTTTGATATTGATTTTGAGAAATTAGAAAAAGTAGCTTCGGAAGAGCACGAATTCAGACCGATTTCTTCCTATCCAGCAGCAATTAGAGATATTGCCATCTTGGTGCCCCGGGATGTCAAAGTTGATGATGTCTTAAATAAAATCGATGAAGTTAGCACTGAAATAGTCAGAGATGTTGACCTTTTTGATATTTACGAGGGTGAAGAGTTGCCGGAAGGAAAAAAGAATTTAGCTTTTCATATTATTTACCAGGCAGAAGACAGAACTCTTAAATCAGAAGAAATTGATAAAATTCATCAAAAAATAATTGAAGCTCTGGAAAAAAATCCAGACTGGGAAGTAAGAAGATAAAAATTAAGACTATTAAAATGGTTATTAAAAAAACAAAAAAAATTAAATCTCAGGACTATACTGCCAAAGATATTCAGGTTTTACAGGGTTTGGAACCGGTCAGAATCAGGCCGGCAATGTATATTGGTTCAACTGGTCCTGACGGACTTCATCATCTTTTAATTGAAGTTGTCGGAAACTCTATTGATGAGGCAATGATGGGTTACTGTAATGAAATTAGGGTTTTTCTTCTATCTCAAAGTAGAATAAGAGTTGAGGATAATGGCCGAGGAATTCCGGTTGAAACTCATCCTTTTACCAAAAAATCAGCCCTAGAAACAGTAATGACTTATTTACACAAAGGAGCAAAATTCGGTGGAAAGGTCTATACTGCCACCGGTGGTTTGCATGGAGTTGGAATAGCAGTAGTTTGCGCTCTTTCAAAATATAGCAGAGCTGAAGTTTGTCGAGATGGATTTAAGTATTATCAAGAATATTCGAAGGGAAAGCCAACTATGAAAGTTAAAAAATTAGGCAAATGCAAGTCACGAGGGACAATTATTACTTTTGAACCTGACCCGGAAATTTTTAAAGAGGTAAAATTTGATGCCAAAAGAATCATGAACTATCTTCGACAACAGGCCTATTTAACCAAAGGATTAAAGATTGTTTTTGAGGACCAGAGAGAAAAACCATCTTTGAATTATACTTTTTATTTTGAAGGAGGTATCTCATCTTATATTAACTATTTGACCCGGGGTCGGACTCCCCGCCATCCAACAAATTTTTATGGTTCAGGAGAAAAAGATGGAATTTTAGTTGAAGCCGCTTTTAGATATACCGAGGAATATGAATACTACGAGGAAGGTTTTGCCAATAATATTTTGACAAGTGAAGGCGGAACTCATTTAACCGGTTTTAGAGCAGCTTTAACCAGAACTTTTAATGACTATGCCAGGAAAAATGGATATTTAAAGGAAAGTGATGAAAATTTGAGCGGAGAAGATATCAGAGAGGGTCTGACCGGTGTGATTTCAATTAAAATAAAAGAACCCCAGTTTGAAGGTCAGACCAAAGCCAAATTAGGGAATCCAGAAGCCAAAGCAGCGGTAGAAGGGATAATTTCTGAGAGTTTAGTTGATTTTCTAGAGAGAAGTCCTTTAGATGGTAAGGCAATTGTTGAAAAATGTATCTTGTCTCAAAAAGCCAGAAAGGCAGCCAAATCAGCCAAAGAAATAATTTTAAGAAAGGGAATTTTAGAAGGTTTGAGTTTGCCTGGAAAATTAGCTGATTGTACTTCTCAAAAACCAGAAGAATCGGAGCTTTTTATCGTTGAAGGTGAATCAGCCGGCGGAAGTTCAAGACAGGCTAGAGACCGTCATTTTCAAGCTATTTTGCCTATCCGAGGTAAAATTTTAAATGTTGAAAGGGCCAGGTTAGATAAAATTTTAGCTTCCAAAGAAATCAGATCAATCATTATTGCTTTAGGAACTGCCGTGGCTGAAGATTTTAATGTTGAAAAAACCAGGTACTACAAGGTGGTAATTATGACCGATGCTGATTCTGATGGAAATCATATCAAAACTTTGCTTTTAACCCTTTTTTATCGCTATTTTAAACCATTAATTGACAAAGGATATATTTATGTTGCCCAACCACCTCTTTATAAAATCCAGACTGGAAAAATAATTAAATATGCCTATAATGAAGAGCAAAAGGCAGGAATTTTAAAGCTATTGAAAAAAACTTCAGGAATTAGTATTCAGAGATATAAGGGGCTGGGAGAAATGAATTCCCAAGAGCTCTGGGAGACAACTATGGACCCAAATAATAGAATCTTACTTCAGGTGACCATTGAATCAAGCAGAGAAGCAGATAAAATTTTTGATATTCTAATGGGAAAAGAAGTTTTGCCCAGAAAAAAGTTTATCCAGACCTATGCTAAAAAGGCGAAAAATCTTGATATTTAAATCCAAAAAATCATATGAAAATTAGTGAATTGCCCAAAAAAATTATTACCTTCTTTAAAGAAGTTGTTTTGGAAGTAAAAAAAGTCAATTGGCCAACCAGAAAAGAGACCATAAGATACACCTTGATTGTAATTGTAATTTCAGTTATCGTAGCTACAATTTTAGGAGCCTTTGATTTTATGTTCACCACTTTTTTAAACAAATTTATACTGTAAATTCAAGATGCCAAAACAACAATTACCAAAAGAAAGAAACTGGTATGTCATTCACACTTATTCTGGATATGAAGAATCAGTTGCTAAAAGTTTAAAGCAACGAATTGAGTCATTGGGTATGGAAGACAAGATTTTTAATGTTATTGTTCCTAAAGAAAAGAAAATAAAGATAAAAAATGGTAAAAGAAAAGTAGTTGAAGAAAAAATTTACCCAGGTTATGTTTTAGTAGAGATGATTGTGACCGATGATTCTTGGTATATTGTCAGAAATACCCCCAATGTTACAGGTTTTGTCGGAGCTGATACCACGCCAATTCCGGTTTCAAAAGAAGAAATCGAAAATCTGAAAAAGAGAATGGGAGAAGAAAAACCTCAATATAAAATTGAGGTCAAAGTCGGGGATTTAGTTAAGATTACTGACGGTCCATTCAAAGATTTTGATGGCAGGGTTTCAGAAATTGATGAAGAAAAAGGAAAAATTAAGGTTTTAATCAATATATTTGGTCGAGATACACCAGTAGAATTAGATTCACTTCAGATTAAGAAGCTTTAGTTAAAACTATGGCAAAAAAAATAAAGGCAATTCTCAGATTACAAATACCAGCTGGTCAGGCTACTCCAGCCCCACCGGTTGGGCCGACTTTGGCTCAACACGGTTTAAAGATTTCTGAATTCTGCCAAAAATTTAATGAGCTGACCAAAAATAAACAAGGTTTTACCATTCCGGTTGAAATTACGGTTTATCAGGATAGAACCTATGATTTTAGATTGAAGCAACCGCCAACTTCAGAACTTCTGAAAAAAGCAGCTGGAATTGAAAAAGGTTCTGGTACTCCTAATAAAACAAAAGTTGCTAAAATCAGCAGAGAACAGTTAAAAAAGATAGCTGAACAAAAAATGGCTGATTTGAATACCGAAGACATCGAACAGGCAATGAAAATCGTCGAAGGTCAGGCAAAAAATATGGGAATTGAAATTAAATAAATGGAAAAAACCAAGAGTTTAGAGATTTTAATAGGGGTTATCTTAATTTTTATTGGAGCAGCTTTAAGGTTATTACCTCACCCGCCTAATTTTACTTCCATTTCAGCCATTGCTCTTTTTGGCGGAGTTTATCTTTCCAAAAGATTAGCTCTCATTTTACCGATTTTATCGCTTTTAATTAGCGATATTTTTTTGGGATTTTATACACCGCTTTTAATGTTGGCTGTTTATTTAAGTTTTATTTTAGTTGTCATTTTGGGTTTTTGGCTGAAAAAACAGAAAAAATGGTATACTATTTTGGGAAGCTCAATTTTAGGTTCAATTTTATTTTTTGTTATTACTAATTTTGCTGTTTGGGTTTTTACTAATTGGTATCCCGGAACCATATCCGGTCTTATTGAATGTTATATTCGTGCCATTCCCTTTTTTAAAAATTCTTTAATGGGAGATTTATTTTATGTGACTATTTTCTTTGGAATTTATGAGATATTAACCATTTTTGTTAAGAACATTATTTTTAAACCAGCACCGGTTTCAGAAAAAATATGACCCTTTCTGACAGAGATATTAAAAAATATATAAAAAACGGCAAAATTAAAATATACCCAAAACCCAATTTAAAAGAACGACTGGGACCTTGTTCTTTGGATTTAAGTTTGGGAAATATTTTTAAGGTTTTTAATCATGTTAAAATTCCTTATATTGATTTGAAAGGAAAGAGTCCTTTTGAAGAAATGATGGAAAAAATAAGGGTTGAAAACTCCCAGCCCTTTATTTTACAACCAGGTGATTTTGTTTTGGCGATAACCAATGAAAAAGTCAAATTATCTTCTGATATAATGGCAAGATTAGATGGCCGAAGTTCTTTGGGCAGATTAGGTATTATTATTCATATTACGGCTGCCAGAATTGACCCCGGTTTCGAAGGAAAATTGGCAATGGAATTAGGCAATGTTGGAGTACTGCCAGTTGCTTTGTATCCTGGAATGAAAATTTGTTCTTTAACTTTTGAAATTCTTTCTAGTCCTTCTGAAATTCCTTATTATAAAAAGAAAGAAAAAAAATATTTAAAGCAAAAAACCCCTTTGGCAAGCAAAATAAATCAAGAATTCAGGAAATGAACGAACAAAATGACCAAAATATCCAAATAAACTGGCCGGTAGCAGAGGGAAGATATCAAATTGGCAACAAAGATTCTCCGATTGCTGTTTGTACCAATGCCAGTATTGATGAAATAAATCTGGATTTAAAAAAGGTGGCAATCTTAGGTAAGTGCGTAACAGAAAATATAGGCATTGAAAAAATAATTCAAAACATAGTTTCAAACCCCAATATTAGATATTTAATTCTTTGCGGCAGGCAATCAAAAGGTCATTTTGTTTCTCAGGCAATCGAATCTTTAAAGAAAAACGGCATAGATTCAAAAAAAAGAATTATTGGAGCTCTAGGCAATATGCCGTATTTAAGAAATATTGATGAAAGTTTAATTGACAGATTCAGAGAGCAGGTTGAAATGATAAATATTGAAGGTGAAACTAATAGTCAAAAAATTGGAAAGATAATTGAGGAAATAATTTCCAAAGGAAAAACGGAAAAATTTAAAGGAGAGGAAATTAAAATAGAGAAAATAGAAGAAATTCAAGCTAAAGCAAAAGAATTCATTGCTGACCCTAACGGTTATTTTTTAATTTTTATTGACAGAGAAAGAAAAAAAATCATAGTTGAACATTATCAGAATGGTCAAATTCAAAAAAGGATAGCAGGGGATAATGCCAAAGAAATTGGCGACACTATTTCTCAATTGAATTTAATTGGCAATTTTGAAGAAACAAAAGAACATTCAATGTATTTGGGCAGGGAACTTCAAAAGGCCGAACTTGCTTTAAAAGAAGGTCTTGATTTTGAACAAGACCAGGAATTAAAATTAAATATATTAAATAAAAAAGAACCTAAAAAAAATCCAACTGATGAATACGGTTGGTTTGATTAAAAAAAACCACTATGTACGAAACAAAAATAATCGCAGCTAAAACTTTAGGCGAAGCCTGGGAAAGGGCTTGTATTTTAATGATGAAAGAAGGTTATGACCGCTATGTTGAGGCACCGGAATACAAGACAGAAACCAAGGATTTACCTCTAATGATTAAGGTTTCAGAGCCATTTTTAGAACCAAGATTAAGTCCCAAAGCCAGTGCCATCCGTGAGCAAGCCGATGATTATTCAAAGAAATTTATTTTTGGTAGCGGTAAGGAAAAAGAAAACAGCTTTGATTACACTTATTATTCAAGATTGCGCTGCTATCCAGATTGTAAAATTAGAGCTTTCCTACCAAGCATAACTGAATCAAATGTCGAACTAAAAGAGGAGGTAAGGAAAATTTCTCCTGATGGGCAATGTCTGGTTGAAAGAATTGACCAGGTAGATAAAGCGATTAAAATTTTGAAAAAAGACCCCACTCGGAGAACGGTTGTGCTTCATACCTGGATTCCTTATCGGGACTTAATGAAATTCGGACCAAAAAGAGAAAATACTTCCTCGCCCTGCGTGGTCTTAGTCTATCCCCAATTAGTCGATGGAAAATTACATATGTTTGTAGTAATGAAGACAAACGACCTCTATAATGCCTGGCCAGAAAATGCCTACGCTTTAACAAATTTACAAAAATATATGGCAGACCAGATTGGAGTTAAAACCGGAACTTATACTCATTTTTCAGTCAGTATGCAAATTTATAAGGATATGTATGAAGAAGTAAGGAAGAAATTTAATCTCTAGTTTTTATGAAAAAGAATTATTATCCTGGGAAATTTTTGGTCTTTGAAGGACTGGATGGGTCAGGTTTAAGCACTCAGTCAAATCTTTTAAAAGATTTTTTAATTAAAAAAGGTTATCAGGTAGTTTTAACCAAAGAGCCGACTTTTGATTCAGAGGCTGGAAAGAGAATCAGAAAGGTTTTAGATAATAAAGAAATTCAAGAAGAACCTAAAAAATTGCAGGAGTTATTTGCCAAAGATAGAAAAGAACATTTAGAAAATCTGATTATTCCGGCTTTAAAAGAAGGAAAAATTGTTATTTCTGACCGCTATTTATTTTCCTCTTTGGCTTATGGTTCAGCTTCGGGTCTTGATTTTGAGTGGCTAATCAAAATAAATGATAACTTTCCTTTGCCAGACATTACTTTTTTATTAAAGGTTTCTCCGGAAATTTGTCTGGAAAGAATTAAAAAAAGAAATAGTGAAAGAACTCTCTTTGAAAAAAAAGAGAAGTTCATTAAAGCTTGGCAGATATTTAAAACTTTACCAGGCCGTTTTGAAAATATTTATCTTATTGATGGTGAAAAACCAATTGAAGAGGTTTTTGAAGATGTTAAAAAAATAATCAATCAAAAAATAAATTTATGAAAATATCTCAAATAGCCAAAATTATTGACCAGACAAATATAAGGCATAATGCTAGCGCCAAAGACATTAAAAAAACCTGTCAGCAAGCCAAAACTTATGGCTTCAGAGGAGTTTGCGTTAATCCTCAATGGACCAAATTGGTCAAAAAGGAATTAGACGGCACTGATATTAAAGTGGTAATTTTAATTGACCCGCCAATAGGCGATAGCCCTCATCAAAAAAGAATTAAAATTTGTCAAAAAGCCAAAAAAGAGGGAGCTGATGAATTAGATGTGGTAATTTCCATTCCCGATATAAAACATGAAAGATGGGAAAAAGTTTTAAAAGATTTAAAAGAAATTTGTAAGATTCTGCCAACCAAAGTTATTATTGGTTCGGGTTACTTAACCGATGAAGAAATTAAAAAATCCTCTAAAATTTGCAAACAGGCTGGTGCTATTTATGTTAAAACCGCAACCGAAAAAGACCCTTTAGAATACCGGGAATTAACAGAAAAGTTTTTTCATTTAAAGCTTATGAGAGAGTCTGCGCCCGGTCTTTTAATTAAAGCTTCAGGCAATATTAAAACCTTAAATGATATTAAAGAAGCTATTAAAGCCGGTGCTGATATAATCGGCACCAGTTCAGGTGTGGAAATAATAAAAGAAATCAAGTAGAAAATGAAATATCAACCGGTCATCGGTCTGGAAATCCATATTGAATTGAAGACCAAATCCAAGATGTTTTGTGATTGCAAAAATGACTCCGATGAACATCATCCTAATTTAAATATTTGCCCAATTTGTCTCGGTCACCCGGGAACCCTTCCTGTTATAAATAAAGAAGCAGTCAGAAAGACAATCAAAACCGGCTTAGCTTTAAACTGTCAGATTCCTGAATATTCAAAATTTGACAGAAAAAATTATTTTTATCCAGACTTACCAAAAGGTTATCAAATTTCCCAATATGAGATGCCCTTTTGTAAAGAAGGCTATTTAAAGCTAAGTAATAAAAATAAAACCAGAATTAGGCGAGTTCATTTAGAGGAAGATACCGGGAAGCTAATTCATCCTGAAGGAGCTAATTATTCTTTGGTTGATTTTAATCGGGCTGGCCTTCCTTTAATGGAACTTGTTACTGAACCTGATTTAAATTCAGCCAAGCAAGCCCGGGATTTTGCCCAAGAATTGCAAATAATTTTGAGATATCTTGATGTTTCCAATGCTGATATGGAAAAGGGTCAGCTTAGAGTAGAAGCGAATATATCGTTGAGACAAAAGACAAGAAAACTGGGAACTAAAGTAGAAATAAAAAATCTCAATTCTTTCCGGGCCTTAGAAAAAGCCATTGATTATGAGATAGTAAGGCAAGAAAAAGTTTTAAAATCAGGAAAAAGAGTTATTCAAGAAACCCGGGGCTGGGATGATGTAAAAGGAATTACAGTTAGTCAAAGAGAAAAAGAAGAGGCTCAGGACTATCGTTATTTTCCAGAACCGGATTTACCCAAACTTCGTCTCGGTCTTCCTGATTTTCTTAATCAAATTATGGCCCAGATTCCGGAACTGCCTCAAAAAAGAAGAGAAAGATTTAAGAAAGAATATCAATTAGATGAAAAGAATATTGAAGTTTTTGTTCAAAACAAGGATTTAGGTGAATATTTTGAAAAGGTCATTAGCGAATTACCCCCCGGGCTTAAAAGAAAAGACCTCAAAAATTTAATTAAACTCTCTACAAATTATATAATTAGTGACCTTCAAGGTCTTTTAAAGAGAGCTTCGATTTCAGGTGAAGATTTTTTAATTACTCCTGAGAATTTTGCCGAATTTATTACTCTAATTTATGAAGGCAAAATTTCATCAAAAATTGCCAAAATGGTTTTAGAAGAGATGTTTAAAACCGGTGCTGACCCTTCAAATATTATTGAAGAAAAAGGATTGTCTCAAATTACTGATAAAACCGAAATTGAAAAAATAGTTAAAGAAGTAATTTCAAAGAACGAAAAAACAGTTTCAGATTATAAATCCGGAAAGAAAAATTCCATTCAATTTTTAATCGGTCAGGTAATGGCAAGAACCAGAGGCAAAGCCAATCCAGAAACGGTCAATAAAATTTTAAAGAAACTTCTGTCTTGATAATCAATTTTAACCTCCTTTCTTGACAAATAGATTATGTTATTCTAAAAGGATATTAGCACCTTAGGTTTTCTTTTACCAAAGGTCAAGGGGGTTTCACCCAACCTAAACCCCTAAAATTGAACCCCCTAAACCCCTTACAAACATTGGATTTCGCATTATAACGTCTACCTTGCGGGGAACGTCTATACTACTTTTTCTTTTTTTAGGGTTTATTTAAGGGATGGCCGGTAAAAAAGAAAACCTAAAATTTTTTAAGGTTTTTCTCCGCCTAATATTCTTATTGTTGTTCTCACGAACTCTTCGCCTTATACACTTCTATTTTTGTTCGTGGGAGCGACTTATAGATAGGTAAAGGAGAAAAACTTAAAATGTGGGTTCTCTCCCTTTAAAGCTTTAACACACACCCCTTTTTGCTTTTTAATTCAAGGGGAAGAACCCACACCTTTTCATTTAAGGAGACTATTATTGTCTTTTTTTATTTTACCCCGTTAGAAAGCCACGCCCTTTCTAACGGGGTTTACCTTATCGCTTTTTAGAAAAGTTTTGGCTAATTTCTCTGCTTCTTCTTGATTTTTTACCCCCACACCAATAAAATAATTATTTCAATGTAAATTTCCGTCTTAGAGAAGGAATTCTTTACAAAGTTTTATAACCTTCCGAAATCCTTTTTTAGTGTGGGGGTGAATCCAATGAATTCGACGGTCTCTTTTAAACCAGGTCATCTGCCTTTTGGCATAATTTTGAATTTCGATTAATGAATTTTCAACCATTGTTTTATAATCCATCTTTTTTTGTAAATACTGAGCCACCACCCGATAATGAATTCCAAATTCCTCAATTTTTTTCCAAGAAAAGCCAATTTTTCTCAAATTTTTTACTTCTTTAATTAATCCTTGTTTCAGCCATTTTAAAAATCTTATTTTAATTGATTTTTTGAGTTCTTCCGGAGATTTCCTAATACCAATGAATAAAGCACTAAATTTGGGTTTTTTTTGAAAAGAAGGTATAGGTTTTTTTGTTTTCAAAACAATTTCAATTGCCCGAATCAATCTTCGGGGATTTTCCTTGTCAATTTTTCTGGCTCTTTTGGGGTCTAATTTTTTTAAGATTTTATAAAGCTCTTTATTTGATTTTTTCTCCAGTTTCTTTCTTAACTTCCAGTCTGGTTTTACTTCGGGAATTATTATTCCGTCAACTATTGCTTGGATATAAAAACCGGTTCCACCGCAGAGAATTGGCAATTTCTCTCTTTTAAATATCTTATTTATTGCAATTGAAGCCAAATTCCGATACTGAGTAACAGTAAATCTTCTTTTTGGCGAGGCAACATCTAAAAGATAATGGGGAATACCTTGTCTTTCTTTTTTAGTTACTTTAGCAGTTCCAATATCCATTCCCTTGTAAACTTGTCTGGAATCAGCTGAAACAACTTCGCCTCCGAATTTTTTAGCTAATTTTACTGCCAAATCTGTTTTTCCTGAAGCGGTTGGTCCTAAAATGACAATTATTTTCTTCATATTAATAATCCTATCGATTTCGTAAATCGATAAATATAAATTAAGAAAGATTAGCTTTCAGACTCCAGGGAAGGGCAGTGGTAATTTTTACTTTGACAAATTGACCAATTAAATTTTTTTGCCCCTCAATTGTTACTGTTTTATAATGGCGAGATTTGCCAATCAAAAAACCATCTTTTTCTTCTTCAACTAAAACCTCAATTTCTTTTCCAAGGTAATTTTCATTCTTTTTCAAAGCCGTTTCTTCCAAAATTTTATTTAGAATTTTCCATCTTCTTTCTTTTTCTTGATGAGAAACATTGTCTTTAAATTTCAAAGCTGCTGTTCCAGGTCTCGGAGAATATTGGGCAAGATAAGCCATATCAAATCCAATTTCTTTAAAAAGCTTTACTGTGTTTTGAAATTGTTTTTTAGTTTCGTCTGGAAAGCCGACAATAACATCAGTTGACAAAGCAATTTCTTTTTCCAGCCCATTTCTGTATTTTTTAAAGCTATTTTTGATTTTCTTTACCAATTTTTTATATTGCTCAATAGTATAAGACCTGTTCATTCTTTTTAAAACTTCATTATCGCCAGATTGAACCGGTAAATTTAAATAAGGAGTTATTTTTTTAGATTTAGCTATCGTCTCTATCAATTCATCCGAGAAATTTTTAGGATGAGGACTGGTAAACCGAATCCAGAAATTTCCTAAGATGTCATTTATCATTTTTAGAAGCTTTGAGAAATCTATTGAATGATTGGCGGGGGATTGGTAGTTATTAACATTTTGACCCAAAAGCCAATATTCTTTAAATCCTTTTTTAATTAGTTGTTTTGCTTCTTTTAGGATTTCTCTATGGTCTCTGGAAATTAACTTTCCCCGGGTAAAGGGAACAACGCAATAAGCGCAAGTATTATTACAGCCATTAGATATTGGAATGAAAGCTGAAAAATTGTTTGAATATTTTGGTTGAATCTTGGTTAATTTTTCAAAATCTTTAATATTTAAAATAAAATCAAAATTCTTTGCGTTCTCTGCTAATCTTTTTCTATCTTTATCTAAAATACAGCCAGTAAGCATGATTTTAGGTTTTTTGTTTTTAGCTTTTAACGTAGCAAGATTTCTTATTTTGCCATAAACCCTGTTTACAGCTGACTGTCTGACCGAACACATATTAAGCACAATTAAATCAGCTTCATTTATATTTGAAGCTTCTTTATATCCCTTTTTCTCTAAAACCGTCGCAATTCTCTCCGAATCTGACTTATTCATTTGACAGCCAAAGGTGATGAGATGGTATCTCATAATTTTTTATTTTATAACAGAAAACAGTCCCCCACCACTTTATAGGGACTTCCAAATTAAACTTCACAAAATTATTTCTAGGACAACACTATAAACGAATTTGAAATCCACATAAAGTGGTGGGGGACTGTTTTTCTGTGGTTTTATCTCCTTTTATTCTCCGGTTTGGAGTTCCATTTCTAAACTTTGACATTGAGGAACCTTTATCCAATTAGTTGGAACATCGCAGGGAGTGGGAAATTCTCTGCATTCAGTGCTGGTTGGACTCTTAGCTGGAGTAATAACCTGGATACAAACAATTGGTTGCTGACAGCGAGCGAGTTGGCATTTGCCCTCAACGCATTTTGGAGCAGCTCCTGGACAACGAGCGAGGGGACAATCTTCATCTTTCTGACATTCAAAAGAAACTCCCGGCTGTTTACAGATACTATATGACCTGTTAGTTCTTATTTCTTCCAAACCCTGACAACAAACCTGGCTGATTGGTCCGAGCAAAGGATTTCTATTTGCCCTTTCACCTTCTTTGACACAAGGTAATTGAGCTTTACATTCTCCTCGATAGCTAATTGTTATTCCGGCTGTTTTAGCTTCACAGATATTATTGTAGGTTTTTCCGTCTGTTCCACAGACCGGATTTTTCAAGAGACTACAAACAGGAGTTGCAGCGCCAAGGCTTTTTTCAAATCCACCCTTTGTCTCTATAATTCTAATAGCATTCGTCGAAAGAGATAAAGAGGCAGTTGCCTGACCAAAAGCCCGACCGAAGTTTCCTTCTTGAAAAGATGTTTTAGCCGAGTCCAATTTTTCTTTAGCCAAGTCTATTAGTTGATAGACAGCTGGCATTTCCTCTTTTTCGATGTTTCTTTCAGTTATCAAAGTTTGAGCTTTTGCTAATGATTGTTCTGCCTGAGTTATTTTTTCCTGGGCTCTTTCTGAAGTAGTTGTCACATTTCGATATTGAACTTCTATGCTTTCAATATTTTTTTCTCTAATTTGTTCAAATATTGTTTTTAATTTTTCCGATAATTCTTCTCCTTCAAGGCCGGTAATAATATCTAACTGCTTTAATTTATCGCCACTAATTTTCTCTAAGTATTCTTTAAACTTCTGTTGGTCTTCAAAAGGAAGTTCTTCTAATTTTTTATGTAATTTTTCTAACATTTGGATTCTGATTTGTTCGATTTTCTCTCTGATATCTGTTGGTAATTTATCTTTTAATTCATCAAGGATTTCTAAATTTTTAACCTCTTTAAAGTCACTTCCTTTTATCGCTTCCAAATTCTTTTCTAATCTTTCTGGAATTTTGTCTTTATCCTCAAGTTTTAACATCACATCTTTAAACCTATCTAAATGTTCTGTTCTGACTTCTTTGATTTTTTCTAAAGCCTGAGTAGAAACCTGATTTTCTAATTTTTGAAGCAATCTTTGATGAAGTAATTGCTGTTGAGTATATTTATCTAAGAATTTTCCTACTTTTTTATTATCCTTGGCTTTTTCCTGTATTCTTTCTGTCCATAATTTTACTTTTTCATTTTCTTTCTGGTAGTCTTCAAGAGCTTTTTTAATAACTTCCGGGTTTTTGCCTTCTTCTATCATCTTTTTTAGCTCCATCAATCTTTCATTGGCAAAGCTTTCTGTCAGTTCAGTCTTAGCCAGAGGGTTAAAAGTAAAAAGAGTTCTAATGGTTCTTCCCCAATTTTTCAGAAAATAAAATCGGTTATCCGGTAAAACCCCTACTTCTTTAATTCCAAGATCGCTTGGTTTTACATCTTCATCAAGATTAACTGATTCGGTTACCGAAGGTGATTCGGTTTCCTGGCTATAAGCATTAAAAGTAATAATAGTTATTGCCGAAATAACCAGCCCAAAAATTAAAAGAATTTTTAATGAATTATTCATATTTTTTTATTTCATTTTATCTCGACCTTTTTTGAGTTATCTCTTTTTCTCTCTTTCTATTTTAATTTTATCTAAAAACTTAGTCAATTCTGAAACCCCAGTATCACCTTTGGTTCTTTCTCTGACCCGAACTTGCTTAACTTTCATTTCTTTATCACCAACTACTAAAATATACGGGATTTTTTGGAGCTCACCCTCTCTGATTTTTTTGGCAACAGTCTCATTTTCATTTTTAATTTGAGAACGAAAACCATTCTTTTCGAACTCTTTTCCAATTTCTTTGGCATATTTTATATGACCAGAACCAATCGGAATTAGCCAGATTTGTTCGGGAGCCAACCAAAGTGGAAAGGCGCCTGCATAATGTTCAATCAGAACCCCGCAAAATCTTTCCATAGAACCAATTAATGCCCGGTGAATCATATAAGGTCTTTCTTTCTTTCCTCTTTTATTAATGTAGTTTATATTAAATCTCTCTGTTAAATTAAAATCAACTTGAATAGTAGTACATTGCCATTCCCGACCCAAGCTATCTTTGATTTTTATATCAATTTTAGGTCCATAAAACACACCGCCCCCTGGGTCAATTTGGTATTTTAATTTCAGTCTATTTAAGACATATTTTAATGAATTCGTGGCCTTTTCCCAGCCCTTGGCAGTGCCGGCATATTTTTCTGGCCGAGTGGAAAGATAGATAACGTATTCTTTAAAACCAAAAGCTTTGAGGATTTCTAATCCGTGTTTTAAAAGCTTTATCACTTCTTGATTTAATTGTTTAGGAGTACACCAAATGTGGGCGTCGTCTTGGGTAAACCCTCTTACACGGGTCAGTCCATGGAGCGTACCGCTTCTTTCGTACCTATAAACAGTACCAAACTCAGCATACTTTATAGGCAAATCTCTATAAGAGCGGATTTTTGATTGGAAAATTTTAACATGGAAAGGGCAGTTCATTGGTTTTAGTATATATTCCTCATTATCAATTTTGATGGGGGAGTACATATTTTCTCTGTAAAGTTCCCAATGACCAGAGGTCTTCCAGAGGTTCAAATTTCCGATATGAGGACTAACAATCCACTGATAACCTTCGCGATACAGCTCTTCTCGCAGATAATCTTCAATAATCTTTCTCAATATTGCCCCTTTCGGCATCCATAAAGGAAGTCCGGCTCCCACTTGTTCATCAGATAAAAATAATTCTAATTTTTGGCCTAAAATTCGATGGTCTCTTTTTTCCGCTTCCTCAATGACTTTAAAGTAATTATCAAGTTCTCTTTCAGTTTCAAAAGCCACTCCATAAATTCTGGTTAACATTGGATTTTTTTCATCACCCCGCCAGTAGGCACCAGCGATTTTAGTTAATTTAAAAGAATCAGGGTTTATTTCCTTTGTTGATTTGACATGAGGACCTTTACATAGGTCAAGAAAATCTCCGGATTGATAAATAGTTATTTTTTTTTCAGCCAATTCTTCGATTAATTCTAATTTATAGGGTTGACTCTGAAATATCTTTTTTGCTTCTTTGCTTGAAACTGATTTCTTTTCAAATTTGATATTTTTTCTAATCAAATTTTTCATTTTCTCTTCAATTTTTGCTAAATCTTCGGGGGTAATAATCCTACTTTTGCCAAAGGCTTCGACGGGTAAATCAAAATCATAATAAAATCCATTTTCAATTGTTGGTCCAATTCCAAATTTAGTTCCGGGATATAATTCCTGAACAATCTGAGCCATTAGATGACTAAGTGAATGACGGATATTTTCTATTTCTGGCATAAGTTTATTTATTTTACCATACCCCCCACCACTTTATAAGGACCTTCAAATCAAACTTCACAAGGTTATTTTTAAGACAACACTATAAACAAATTTGAAATCCACATAAAGTGGTGGGGGGTCAACCTTCCACAATTTCTTCGATGTTATCAGCAATTAATTTTGGCACTCCATCTCTGATATTTATTCTACCCGAAACCAAAACAATTTTATTTTCCTGAAAAAGATTGGGATTTCTTTCAGCCACCCCCGGAAAGACAACTACTTCTATTCTACTGGAATTATCTTCCACATTCATAAAAAGCATCGGTCTGCCGGTTTTGGTGATTATTTTTTTAACTCTGGAAATTATTCCGCCAATCCTGATTTGGCGATTAGTAAATTTTGAACTTATTTGAGATATTTTTATTGCCCTTTTTTCTAAAACTTTTTGAAAATCCTCCAGAGGATGGGAGCTGACAAAAAGACCCAAAAGTTCTTTTTCCCAAAAAATCTTTTCACTTTTAGTGGCAGGTTTTGTTTTTTCAAATTGAATGTTATTGTTTATTTTCATCCCGTCAAAAAGTCCTTTTTGACCCATATTTCTTGTTCTATGATTCTCCCGATTTAATTCCAAAAGCCTTTCTAAATTAAATAAAAGCTGATTTCTTTCGCTAAATTTATCAAAGGCACCGGCTTTAATTAAGCTTTCCAGAGATTTTTTATTTAGAGTTTTAGGGTCAATTCTGAAAACAAAATCTTCAATTGACTGGAAAGGGCCCCTTTCTTTTCTTTCTAAAATTATTGATTCAATAATGTTTTCTCCGACATTCTTGATTGCTGCCAGACCAAAGCGGATTTTTTTAGTATTTGGTATGACTGAAAAGTTTCTAAAGCTTTCATTAATATCCGGGCTTTGAACCTCAACACCTATTTTTTTTATCTCTTCAATTAAAAAGCCAATTCTTTCTGTATCGGCTTTTTCCGAAGTCAAGAGAGCGGCCATAAATTCAGTTGGAAAATGAGCTTTTAAATAGGCAGTCTGATAAGCAATGATAGCATAAGCAACACTATGGCTTTTGTTAAATCCATAACTGGCAAAAGGCAGGGTCCATTGCCAAATTTTCCGGGCTGTTTCTTTGGAGATATTATTTTTTATCATCCCCTGTATCATTTTCTCTTGAAGACTATTCAGGAGCGACTTTATTTTTTTCCCCACTGCTTTTCTTAAAACATCAGCTTCAGATAAACTGAAACCAGCCAATTCTTTGGCAATTTCCATCAGCTGTTCCTGGTAGATACATACACCGAAGGTTTTTTCCAAAATCGGCTTTAATTTTGGATGCAAATACTCTATTTTTTTCTTTTTATGTTTGCCGGCAATATAATCTGGAATAAACTGCATGGGACCTGGCCTGTATAAAGCGACCATTGCCACAATATCTTCAAATTCAGTCGGTTTTAATTCTTTTAAACGATTTCTAATTCCTTCTGATTCTAATTGAAAAACCCCGATTGTTTGGCCCCTTCGCAATAATTGGTAGGTTGCTTTGTCATTTAAAGGAATATTTTCAATATTAATTGATTTGCCATGGATGGCATAAATTCTATTTAAGGTGTCTTCGATAATGGTTAGATTCTTCAATCCCAAAAAATCCATTTTTAAAAGACCCAAATCTTCAATTGAGTGCATTTCATACTGAGTGACAATTGTTTCATCATCTTGAGTGGGATGTTGTAAAGGAATTATCTCATCAAGAGGTTTGGCTGAAATAACAACACCGCAGGCATGAGTTGAAGCATGACGGGCAACCCCTTCCAATTTTTTGGCAAAATCAATCAGTTTTCTGGCTTGAGAATCTGTTTCATAAAGCTGGCGGAATTCGGAAATTTTGGCCAGGGTCTCATCTAAATTGGTGCCAAAAGGAATCATTTTGGCTAACTTATCACAATAAATATAAGGATAACTCAAAGCCCGGCCAACATCCCTGACCACTGCTCTGGCTGCCATTGTTCCAAAAGTAATAATTTGGGCTACTTTATCCTGACCATATTTTTGAGCTACATAATCAATAACTTCATCTCTTCTCCTATCAGTAAAATCCAAATCAATATCAGGAGGGCTGGAGGTTCTGCCGGGATTCAAAAATCTTTCAAATAAAAGATTATATTTTAACGGGTCAAGATTGGTGATATTTAAGAGGTAGGCGACTAAAGAACCACCGACACTGCCCCTGCCGGGACCAACCACAATTCTATTTCCCTTTGCCCAATTGACAAAATCCTGAACAACTAAAAAGTAAGAAGCAAAGCCAGTTTGTTTGATGGCTGAAAGTTCATATTCCAATCTGTCAATAATTTCTTTTTTTACTTCTTTTGTACCATATCTTTTTTCTAATCCCTCAAAACAAAGCTCTTTTAAATATTCATCAGGAGTTTTACCATTTGGTGTTTCAAATTTCGGCAAACTAATTTTCCCCAACTCAAATTCAAATTTACATTGCTCAGCGATTTTTTGAGTATTTTCAATTGCTTCCGGTGTTTCTTTGAAATCTTCAGCCATTTTCTCTGCTGATTTTAAAGAGAAGTCATCGGCTTTCAGTGTCATTCTTTCCGGGTCATTTGGGTCAGCTCCGGTGTTAATCAGCATTAAAATATCCTGGGCTTCGGCATCTTCCGATTTTAAATAATGACAATCATTGGTCGCCACCAGAGGAATGCCAAATTTTCTGGCAATATAAATCAGGTTTTCATTAACCAGTTTTTGTTCTTTGATTTTGGGATGGTTTTGGAGTTCCAAATAAAAATTTTCTTTGCCAAAAATTTCCTGGTATTTTTGAGCTGTTTTTACTGCCTCTTCAATTTTTTTGGCTAAAATCAACTTAGGAATCTTTCCCTGAAGGCAGGCAGATAAAGCGATTAAACCTTTTGAGTGTTTAGCCAACAATTCTTCATCAATTCTGGGTTTATAATAAAAGCCCTCCAACTGGGCTTTAGTGATTAATTTAATTAAATTTTTATAACCTTCTTGATTCTTAACCAATAAAACCAAATGATATCTTTTGTCATCGATATTCGGTCTTTCTTGATTCATTCTTTCCAAAGCCAGGTACATTTCAGCTCCGATTATCGGTTTTACTCCCTTTTCTTTTGCTTTCTTATAAAACTCAACTGCGCCGTAAAGGGCGCCGTGGTCAGTCAAAGCCACTGAATCCATACCCAGTTTTTTGACACAATCTAAAAGTTCATCAATCTTGGACAAGCCATCTAAAAGGGAATAATGACTGTGAACATGCAAGTGGGTAAATTTCATATAAAGTCAAAAATTATTACCTCATTTTACTTTTTTAAAAAAAGTAAGTCAATGATAGAATAAAAAAATGAACCCCGTTAGAAACAAGAATTACGGGGTATAGAATAATTATCAAGTCGAAGTTTGATTAATAATACATAACTTAAACCAGTATATGCGAAAACAATTTTATACGATAAAATTTTTTCGCCTCTGGTTTCTAACGGGGTGAGATACCCGAATTTAAAAGAAGAAAAAAAATTGTGGAAAAAAGGATTTAAATTGGTGGTTGGTTTAGACGAGGCAGGACGGGGTCCTTTGGCCGGTCCCGTCGTGGCAGCGGCAGTCATAGTTAAAAAAGTGGTCAAGACTACGACCCTCCCTCCACCCTCCCACGCTGAACGTGGGCCCCTCAGTTCTTTGCCAATTAGAGATTCTAAAAAGTTAAGTCCGGAAAAAAGAGAGGAAATTTATAAGATTTTGACCAAGGTTTCTTGGTTAGAGTGGGCGATAGGTAGAGTTTCAGAAAAAGTTATTGATAGAATCAATATTCTTGAGGCGACCAAATTGGCAATGGAAAAAGCTATTAAAAATTTAGAGAAGAAATATTCGCATGGGCGCATTCGCATTTCGCGAGACAAAAAGCCGAGTGAGCGCTTTTCGCATGCTGATTTTTTGATTTTGGATGGAAAAATGAAGATTAATTCAGATATTCCTCAAAAATCAATTGTCAAAGCAGATAATAAAGTTTTTTCTTGTTCCATAGCTTCAATTTTGGCCAAAGTGAGCAGGGACCGGATAATGAAAAGATATGATAAAAAATATCCTCAATATGGCTTTAATATTCATAAGGGCTATCCGACCAAATTCCACTTAAAAATGTTAAAAAAATATGGACCATGCAAAATCCATAGACAAACTTTTTATCCAGTTAAAACCTTGCAAATTTAGAATTTATTTGTTATCTTTAATAAACATGGCAGTTCCAAAAAAGAGAACAACTAAATCTCATCAATTAAAAAGGAGACAAAATATCTTCCTTGAAAAACCGAATTTAGCCAAGTGTCCAAAATGTGGTCATTTAATTTTACCTCACACTGTTTGTTCTTTTTGCGGATATTATAAAGGCAGGGAGGTTATTGATATTTTTGGAAAATTGACTAAAAAGGAACAGAAAAAAAGAGAGAAGGAAATGAAATTAAAGGAGAAAGAAGAAAAAGAAGAAAAGGGAAGTAAACCTTTAGATTTAAAAGAACTTTCTAAAAAATAAACACTGATTTTTAAAAATGTCATCTCGTCATTTATCACGTTCAATAGCCATGCAATCCCTTTATGAGTGGGATTTTTCTGGTAAAAAAATAGATTTGGAAAAAACCGTTGAAAAAAATATTAAAGAGTTTGGTCCGGGATTGGAAGATGCGGGTTTTGTCTGGCAATTAGTCACCGGAGTAATTCAGCATCTTCAAACCATAGATGAGGTTATCAAGAAAGCTGCTCCCCAATGGCCAATTGAACAAATTTCAATTGTTGATAGAAATATTTTAAGAATTGGGATTTATGAGTTATTGTATTCTGATAAATCGGCTGTTCCTCAAAAAGTGGCTATCAACGAGGCGATTGAGCTAGCTAAATCTTTTGGGGGAGAGAATTCGGGAAAATTTGTCAACGGGGTCTTAGGAACAGTTTTTAAAGAAATGGAACCAGAAAAGGCAGGTGAAAAGCAACCAACAACAAGCGACAAGAAACAAGAAAATCTATGAAAGATTTTTCACCTTTGGAAAAAAAATTAAATCTAAAATTCAAAAACAAGGATTTGTTAATTCAGGCTTTTGTTCATCGCTCATATCTGAATGAAAATCCAGATTTAAATTTAGCCAATAATGAAAGATTAGAATTTTTAGGCGATGCGGTTTTAGAATTAGTAGTAACTGAAAATCTTTATAAAGAATTTCCCGAAAAATCAGAGGGTGAATTAACCAATTGGCGAGCTTCTTTGGTTAATGCTAAAATGCTTTCTAAGACTTCCAAAAACTTAGATTTCAATGATTTTCTGTTATTATCTCGAGGAGAGACAAAGGAAATCGGCAAAGCCAGAGAATATATTTTAGCTAACACTTTTGAGGCTTTTATTGGCGCTGTTTATTTAGACCAGGGATATAAAAACTGTCAAAAATTTATAAAAAAATATTTGCTAAAACAATTACCGGAAATCATTGAAAAAGGTCTTTTTAGGGATGCCAAATCTAATTTTCAGGAAGAAGCTCAGGAGAGAGCAGGAATAACCCCTTCTTATAAGGTTTTAGAGGAGTGGGGTCCTGACCATGCCAAACACTTTATTGTCGGCATCTTTTTAGGAAAGGAATTAACAGCTAAGGGTGAGGGTTCTTCAAAGCAGGAAGCTGAAGAAAAGGCAGCCAAAAAAGCATTAGAAACTAAACATTGGTAGAGTGGTCAAAAACAGTTCTTGACCAACTTAGCCAATGTCTAAAATAAAATTATGTTAGTTATTAGACTTTTCAGAGTCGGTAAAAGAAATCAGCCATCTTTCAAAATTGTGGTGACTGATAAAAGAAACCCAACCAGAGCTGGTCGCTTTATAGAGGAGCTCGGTTTTTGGAATCCTTTAACCAAAGAAAAAGTTTTTAAAAAAGAAAAAATCAGCTATTGGCTATCGGTCGGAGCAAAAACTTCGGTCAGCGTTAATAATTTACTAATTTCAGAAAAAATTATTGAAGGTAAAAAATTGCCAAAACATAAAAAACCCAGGGAAAAACCCTCCTCTGCTAAAGCTACGGAGGGCAAGGAAGAAAAGCCAACTGCAGAAAAACCAAAAGAGATAAAACAGGAGCTAAAAACCGAAACTCCCAAAAAAGAAGAAAAACCAGTACCAGAAAAACCCAAAACACCGGCCAAAGCTCCGGACTTGACCCCGTAGTAGAAATTGGACTACTTTCAGTAATTGAATGTTTTTCTCGGAAAAACATTTGTCCAATTTTCACTACGGGGCTTGACAAAAAAATAAGAAAATATAAAATAGAAATCAGTAGTCAGATTCTCCTGATTTTCAAGTAGGAGAGAATCGTTGCAAAGGTCGTCGCCCAGAAAGGCGAACCTCGTCCAAAGGGCATCGCCCAAATGGCGGGGACTACTAGAAAGAATTAAAGAATTAATTAATCAGAAAGAACTATGGTAGAAAAAAAGACATCTGATCAAGCATTCCTTGAATACTTGATTAAAGCCTTAGTTGATCACCCAGAAGATGTCAAAATTGACCGCAAGGTTGATGAGATGGGAGTTCTACTTTCTTTGAAAGTACATCCCGAAGATATGGGTCAGATCATCGGTAAGGCTGGAGCCACTGCCAGAGCTATCAGAAATCTGGTTCGAATTGTTGGTCTTAAAAATCACGCCAGAGTGAATTTGAAGATCGAGGAACCAGAAGGCGGCAGAGCCGCTCCAAGAAGAGCTCCGGCTGGAGGAAGCGAAGAATTAGAAGAATTAAAATTGTAAATCTTTAAAGATTTACCATTAGAGATAACCGTGCTATCATTAACCGAGCTTTCATCTATGGAAGCGAAGGTGAAGAAGAGGACGAAGTCCTCTTCGCCTTGGTAGTGCGGTTTTCGTTTTATGATAACCTTCGATGTTATTACAATTTTTCCAAAGATATTTGATTCTTATTCAAAAGAATCTTTAATTTCCCGAGCTCAGAAAAAGGGCTTAATTAAAATCAATCTTCATAATTTAAGAAAGTGGACAAAAGACAAACATAAGACCGTTGATGATAGGCCCTATGGTGGGGGATTAGGAATGGTTTTGAAACTTGAACCAATTTTTAAAGCAATAAAAGAGATTAAAGTAAAGTCAAAAAGTAAAATTAAAGCAAAAGTCATTTTATTTACTCCCAGAGGTAAAGAGTTTAATCAAAAAATAGCTTATCAACTTTCGAAAGTAAACCAAATAATTATGATTTGTGGCAGATATGAGGGTGTTGATGAAAGAGTGGCAAAATATCTGGCTGATTTAGAACTTTCCATCGGACCTTATGATTTAATGGGCGGAGAATTACCAGCCATGGTTTTAATGGAAACCGTAGCCAGATTAATTCCTGGAGTTTTGGGTAAAAAAGAGCTATTAAAAGAGAGAATAACCAAAGAAAAGGGTTTTATTGAATATCCTCAGTATACCAGGCCTGAAATATTCCAAGCGATTAAATATACAAAAAAGTGGCGGGTGCCGAAAGTTCTATTATCCGGAAATCACCAAAAAATTGAGGACTGGCGAAAAAAACACCAAAAAATGATTGAAAAATAAGAAATAATAGATTATAATCTATTAACAACCCATATCGGAGAGGGGTCAGGAGAACACTTCGGTTCTCCCGTCTAGGAAAAGATTAAAAACCGAGGGTTGTTAAGGAGCGAGCCCGATGCGAGCGACCTTACTTAGTAGTACCAATGGGTAGGTGGCGGAGTAGCTATCGCACCAGACTGTAAATCTGGCGTCCTTTCGGACTTCGGGGGTGCAAGTCCCTCCCTACCCACTGCTGCCGAGATAGCTCCCTCCTGCGCTCAAATTGCATTTGAGCTTCGGAAGGGCAAGAGTACTTGGTATTAGCACTACTTGCGCTTCGAAGCTCCGATGTGAATCGGAGCGAAGGAGTGCCGAGGTAGCTCAGTTGGTAGAGCATCCCGCCCTTTATGCCGATGTAGCTCAGCTGGTAGAGCATTCCCATGGTAAGGGAAAGGTCGGGAGTTCAATTCTCCCCGTCGGCTTGCTTAAAGGGCGGGGAGGTCACGAGTTCAAGTCTCGTCCTCGGCTTAAAAAAACCATGGCAAAAAGAAAAGCTTTTATAAAACTTATTTGTTCAGAATGTAAAAGAATCAATTACTATACTCACAAATCAAAAAAGATGGCTGAGAAGAAGTTAGAATTGAAAAAATTCTGTAACTGGTGCAGAAAACATACTTTACATAAGGAAGCGAAAAAGTAAAATATAGGTAAGGTATTTATATATAATAAATCCCCAATCGGAGAGGGGTCGGGAGAACCCTTCGGTTCTCCCGTCTAGGAAAAGATTAAAAACCGAGGGTTGTTAAGGAGCGGTGTTAGCGCGATTGCCGAAGGCAATATTTCGATAATTCGCGCGTGCCGCGACCTGGCTTGGTATTACCATTGGGTCTGTATTTCAATTGGTAGAATTGCGGTCTCCAAAACCGTAGATCCAGGTTCGACTCCTGGCGGACCCGCAATGTACAAATTTGCATAGCAAATTTTACGTTGCTGGAACGTTTAATTTCTGAAAGAAATTATTACGTTTTGCCACATCCTTTTATGTTTTACTATTATAGTTCTAACATTGTCCACGATGTTCCGTATGAAAATAACTAAAAAATCAAAAATCTTATTAGGAATTCCTGTTGCTTTTCTTTCTCCCCAAGCTTTTATTGGAGGCCTCTTTGGTTATTTTTCAGCCAACTATCTTTCTAAATTCATTCCCTCTCTTTTATTAAATATCCGCAATTACAAATTACATATTCATCATTGGCTGTTTGGATTGATATTTGGAATTTTCACCATCTCTTTTGATTTTCTTTCTCCATTAATTAATCCAATTTTTTTTGGATTTTTAGCCGGTATTATCTTCCAGGGAATCTCTAACTATCCAGATTGGTATAAAATCTTAGTTAAACAGTAATCAAAAAGCGGCCGCCTCGGCTGGCCGCTTTTTGATTCGTATAAACTATTCTTTCTTTAAATAAGCTGGTAGAGATATTCCCAGTTTACTTATGCTGTGTAAGATTGAACCCACCAGTGCCAAGATAATCAAGAAATAAGCTGCTTTGACTATCATTACTAAAGATGGTATGGCTATAGCTACCATCTCTAAAATAACAAAACCCCAAACATAACCTAAAACCGGGATTCCCATAAATTTAGCTACTTTTCCCAAACGAAAAGTTTTTTTCATTATTGACACAACAATTCCCAGTACAAAATCAACAGCAATTAAAGTTACAATCCATTTAATTTGCGAGCTTGCAAAAAAAGCGACTAATTCTGACATATTAATTCATCTTTGATTGGTTATCGACCTTTCTGAAGATTACTTTATTGTAAAATAATCTCAAAGATAAGCAAATTGAGTTTTCCACAGTCCCTAAAGCTAAAAAGGAGTTCAAAATTGTTGAATTTAAAATAAATTGTTGAATTTAAAATAAAAATGAGTTAAATTTAATAATGATGAATAAAGAATTTATTATTCTCTTAAGAATTGGTCGACTAAGTTTATTTGTATATTCGTAAAAATTTAGGGATATGTCTTTTGATTTTTCAATTTTAATTGCCGGCTTTGGCGGAGGAGTAGTCAGGGGTTTGATGGGTTTTATCAAACATCAATTTTCCTACAAAAATGTTCCTTTTAATTTAGCTTATTTTTTGGGAATGGCTTTTCTTTCAGGAATGGTTGGTTTATTATCAACAGTCGCAGTTCAGGGAGTAGGTCTGACTTTAGGGGGTGCTTTTAATTCGGCTTTGGCTTTTATTACTGGTTATGCTGGGGGTGATTTTATTGAAAATATCTATAAAATCATCATCAAAAAATCCTCCCTTTATTCCTTGCCAGAAGAAAAATAATCTATCGATTTACGAAATCGATATATATAATAAAATCAATAGAATTCGCTTATTTTTGATAATATGGCTTTAATTGATGATTTAATTAAAAATGGCTGGTTAAAAACCAAAAGGATTATTAATGCTTTTAAAAAAATCAAAAGAATTGATTTTTTACCTGAAAGTATTAAAAATTTAGCTGAGCTAAATGAAGCTCTGCCAATAGGTTCAAGTCAGACTATTTCCCAGCCTCTGGTTGTAGCTTTTATGTTGGAACAGCTTGAGCCAAAACCCGGAGAAAAAATTTTAGATATTGGCTCTGGTTCTGGCTGGACCACTGCTTTATTGGCTGAGATAGTGACAAGCGACAAGAAACAAGCCACTGGAGGAAAAGTGATAGCCATTGAGCTAATTCCCGAATTAAAAGAATTTGGTGAAAGAAATGTGGCAAAATATAATTTCATAGAAAAGCGAATAGTAGAGTTTATTTTGGCTGATGGTTCAAAAGGTTATCAAAAAGAAGCGCCCTTTGATAAAATTTTAGCTTCAGCCAGCGCCAGAGAGTTGCCCCTGGCTTGGAAAGAACAATTAAAAATTGGCGGAAGAATTGTGACGCCAATTGGTTCTTCAATCTGGCTTTTTGTTAAAAAATCTCAAGATAAATTTGAAGAAATTGAATATCCCGGTTTTGCCTTCGTTCCTCTAATCAGTAAATAAAATGAAAAAGATTATAATTTTTTTTATTCTAATTTTTGTTTCAATCGCCTTTTTACTCCAGGGTATTTTTTTGGTTAAGGATTCTAATTTAAGGGAAGAAAAATTTTTCTTAGTTGAAAAAGGAGAAAGTGCTTTTCAAATTGGAAAAAATCTTGAAAAAGAAGGATTGATTAAAAATCGTTTTTTCTTTGATTTTTATATCGTCTTGAAACTTTCTCAAAAAAAATTGCAGGCAGGGGAATATTCTTTAAATCCATCAATGAATATTAGCAAGATTGCTCAAAAAATAATTTCAGGTGATGTGGCTAAAGAAATTTTAACCATTCCTGAAGGCTGGAATTTAAGAGATATTGGCTGGTATTTAGAAGGAAAAGGAATGTTTCAGGTTGAGGAACTCTTTGAGTTAGTGGGCTTTCCCCTGATTGATTATTCAATAACCAAAGATTTGCCAAAACCCAAAGATTTTTCAGCTGATTTTGATTTTCTAAAAGATAAACCAAAAACTATAAATCTCGAAGGTTATCTTTTTCCCGACACTTATTATATTAACAGGGGAGCCAATTTGGAAGAAATTGTTAGAAAAATGTTGGATAATTTTGGTCAGAAATTGACAATTGATTTAAGAAATGAAATTAAAAAACAGAAAAAAACCATCTTTGATATAGTCAGAATGGCTTCTCTGATTGAAAAAGAAATTAAAACCTTGGAAGATAAAAAATTGGTTTCCGGGATTTTGTGGAAGAGATTAAAAAATAAAATTCCCTTACAAGTAGATGCGACTATTACTTATATTACCGGCAAAAAAGACACTGGAGTTTCAAAAGCAGAAACCGAGATTAATTCTCTTTATAACACCTATAAATACCAAGGCCTTCCTTTAGGTCCGATTTCTAATCCCGGCCTTGATAGTATTTTAGCTGCCATTTATCCTGAAAATAGCCAATACTGGTATTACCTTTCAAATAGTGATGGTCAAACAATTTTCAGCAAAACATTAGAAGAACACAATTATGCCAAAGCAAAATATCTCAGGTAAAAAAATAGTAATGGTTCTGGCTTTTCGAGATTTTAGAGACGCAGAATACTTTATACCAAAAGAAATTTTAGAAAAAGCCGGAGCTGAAATAAAAAATGCTTCCAATAAAATTGGAACAGCCATCGGAGCTGATGGCGGAGAAGTAGAAGTGGATTTTTTAGTTTCTGAACTAAATCCAGCTGATTTTGATGCTATTGTTTTTATTGGAGGACCAGGTTGCCTAAACGGTCTTGATAATGAAGATTCTTATAATTTAATTAGACAAACTCTTTCCCAAAATAAGGTTTTATCCTCTATCTGTATTTCACCAGTTATCTTAGCCAAAGCCGGTGTCTTGGAAGGAAAAAGGGCCACGGTTTGGAGTTCTCCAATGGATAAAAGCGCCATTAAAATTTTAGAGGAAAATGGAGCAATATTCCAAGTAAAATCAGTGGTTCGAGATGGAAAAATCATTACTGCTAACGGTCCTTCATCTGCTGAAGAATTTGGCGAAGCTATTTTAGAGACCTTGACAAAGTAGTAAGATAGAGATAAACTAACTTATTCTAATCTACCGTAGACAGTGGGCATAAAAATAAGACCCACCGAGGTGAACAACCTATTTTTTTTGGTTTTTGTCTGCGGTAGCAGACATTTTTTTTAGAAGAAATCCAATATCGGAAGGGGGTCGGGGAAACCCTTCGGTTGCCCCGTCTAGGAAAAGATTAAAAACCGGTGGGACGCGAGAGTTCTCCGCGAAGCGGAAACTCCCGTCCTAGGGTTGTTAAGGAGCGGTGTTAGCCCCGCCCTCTATGCTATATGTATTAATTTTCTTATGCTTAGAGGGCGGGGCGTGCCGCGACCTGACTTAGTATTACCACTATGCCTTTAACTAAAGAACAAAAACAAAAAATTCTTAAAGATTTAAAAGAAAAGATTTCAAAACAAAAAATAATGATTTTTGTTGATTTTACTGGTTTAAAAGTAAAACCCCTTTCTAATTTGAGAAAGAAATTGAAGGTGATTGACTCTCAATTGAAAGTGGCCAAAAAAACCTTAATTCAGCTGGCTTTTAAAGAAAGTGGATTGGAAACAGAAGTGAAAAAAATAAAAGGAGAAATAGGTTTAGTTCTTGGTTTAAAAGATAGTTTATCTCCAACTAAATTAGTTTGGCAGTTTTCTCAGGAAAATCCTAATTTGAAAATTTTAGGAGGAATTTTTGAAAATAAATTTGTTGAAGCTGAAAGAATCATTGAATTGGCTCAATTACCAACCAAAGAAGAATTATTAGCCAGATTAGTTGGTTCAATATCAGCTCCAATTTCAGGATTTATCAATATTTTACAAGGAAATATTAGGAATTTATTATATATAA
>Ga0315296_10000768_pt1 | contig 28796 bp, 26 predicted proteins | sample YL17G14_18_MG_FD_203921 | JGI IMG/M metagenome (GOLD analysis project Ga0315296, IMG submission 203921) | Sediment microbial communities from Yellowstone Lake, YNP, Wyoming, USA - YL17G14_18 | ecosystem: Environmental > Aquatic > Freshwater > Lake > Sediment | place: USA: Wyoming | collected... | reverse complement strand
GACCTGTCGGGTAAGTCTTGCCCTTTTAACGTAGTCGAATAAAGGCTCATAAGAGAGAAAATAAAAGGCAAAAAGACGCCTGAATTGCAAGGGTGTCTTTTTGCCTTTTTTGTGCCCATTTTAGGGGGTAGTCAGAGCTGAATCCGCCTACTCTTTTTTTGTTACCTAACTACTGTCCATCGCAGGGGGTAATCAGGGTTGACCTGGCTGCCCCTTTTTTATCCCCCGACAGAGGGGCAGTGCCCCTCTGTCCTTCCCCCTGCCAAGGGGAAGAGGGTAAACCATTAACCACCTCCCAAAACCGCCCAGATTTTGATTATAGGGCGTCTCTCGCTGTAAAATAGAGGACTCCGGGCAAAGTCAGCAGCTCGGAGTCCCCCTTTTTGTACTGTGACTGCACAATCCAAGCTATTGTTCAGTTTGAGGTTTGGTAAAAAGATAGGCGGGGTGCCACTTGCCCAATTACAGCTGGGGCTATCCACATGGGAGGTAAACTTAAGCTAGTGGGGAAAGCTTATAAAACCTGCACTGCTGGTCCTTGGAGTAACCCTCTATCTCCAATTGCCTCATGAAGCCAATTACAGTAGTCTCTGTCCAGGGTAGGTCACCGGCAAAATCCAGGAACTTCTTGGCATAAGAACGGCGCTGCTTGACTACGCTGTCTGATGAGTTACGCGTGGCGAGTTCATTCCAGCAATTCCCAACAGTCTCTACAAACAGGCAGAGGTGAGAAAAACCTCATTGCAACCTTCATCTCTTCAATGGGCTTTTGCTTACCACAAAACTTACAGGTAAAAACAATTCCACTTTGGGTATCTAGTCTTCTATTCCAGGGCACATTACCCTTAATAAAGTGCCCTTTGCTGTCCCTAGCTTCTACCATGTACTATCCGTCCTTATAACTGGTAGGCGGGATGCCACTTGCCCGATTATGCCCAGGGTTACAACGGGAGGGGCACCAACTCCAAACTTCACCCTGGTCTCCCCTAGCATAGCCCGCCTTTATTTCTAGGGTTTGCCGATGCTCCCTCAGCTATCACTTTGGAAATTTACCCATATTTGCTTTTCTCCGATATGAGCCCCGGCCGTACACCGAGCCCCAGGGAGGCATCGATAAGAGCCCCGCGGCAAACTACTGCAGCTGGTGAGCAAAGGAACAGGATCAACGCCGCTATCTCCTCGGGTTCGATCAACCGCTTCCTGGGCAACAAAGAGATAAAGGCCTCTCTTTCCTCCGGGGACAGGTGATCTAGGGTCGATTCCCTGAACATCCTCGTATTCACCGCACCGGGGCAAATGGAAAATGCATCAATCCTGTGGTGGGGGTAATCCGCAACGACTTTAAAAGTAGTAACGGGGATGTTGCATGGGTCTTCACCATGTAATACCCGAGCTACTTTCTCAGCACCTAGTTCACCTAATTCCTCTTGGGTAGCTTTGTCCTAAAGCCACTATCAGATTAAGGTCTTTGATAAGGACCAAGCCGATGAGCGCTAGCGGCCCCCACTAAAGCTCTATCGGTATTTCTTTCTCCCAGCTAACGGAAGCCGAGTATATACTTTTTCGGCAAACCCCTACTCCGTAAGCCCTTTTCAAATCCACTAGCACCTCTGCCATTTTTACACCAGCCCATACCGGATCTATTAAAGGCAAGCCATCTACCTCGTACACCTTTCGATTCGTAAGAATAGAACTTAGGATAGTGCAGCCAGCAATTATTACCTCAGTTTCGTCCTCTCCCGCTGCTTTGGTTGCTACCTCCTTAAACACGCATACCAATTTTGCTGCGTCGGCATATAATCCTCTGGCCTCTACAGAACTGGAGTGAACCCCTGAGACTGGACACAATGGGTTAGGAAGATTAGGAAGGTCTGGCAGGGCAGAGTATAATCGACAGGAGAAAGGATCTTGCCATGAGGAATCAAAGAAGTTTCAGCTTAGAATTCAAGCGCCGGGTGGTTGAGGAGCTCATGAGTGGCGAAAGCCGGCCGGCACAGCTCTGCCGCAGATACAACATCACCTCAAGCGTGCTCTACCACTGGAAGAAGCAATACAGCCGGGGTAAGTTCAACAACGAGCCCACCGAGGAAGGGGCTCTACGGGACAGGATAGAGAAACTGGAGCGTTTAGTCGGAAGACTGACCCTGGAGAATGAATTCCTGAAAAAGGGGCTGCAACACAGCCTCAGCCAGTCCCAGAGAAACGGCAAGCCATCAGGGTATGGGGATGTCTCGGCGTCGCGGTCCGGTGGGGGTGCCGACTGATGAAGCTGGCCAGAAGCAGTTTTTACTACAAGCCCAAGGGTAAGAGCCCCGATGAGATGAAGGCGGAGGCGGACTTAAGAGACAGGATTGAGACCATCTGCCTTGGTTTTCCCCGTTACGGCTATCGGCGTGTCACCTACCAGCTAAGGCGAGAAGGAAAGTGGGTAAACTACAAGAAAGTGCTACGGCTGATGCGTGAGAGTGACCTGCTCTGCCGGGTCAAGCGTAAGCGGATAAAGACCACCGATAGCCGGCACCGTTTTCCTCGAAATCCCAATCTTATCAAAGGGATGGTCATAAGGTGCTTAAACCAGGTGTGGCTATCGGATATCACCTACATCCGCATCCGGACAGGCTTTGTTTACCTGGCGGCGATACTGGACGCCTATTCCCGGAAGGTGATTGGATACGCTGTTTCCACCAGTCTGGATACGGCCCTGACGCTGGAAGCGCTCAAAATGGCCATAGCCCGGCGGCGACCTGGTCCCGGTGTTATCCACCACTCTGATGAGGGAGTGCAATACGCCTCAGGTGACTACGTGGACGAGCTCAAGAGCCACGGCTTTCTGGTCAGCATGGCGCGGGCAGGCAATCCATACGAAAACGCCATGATGGAGAGCTTCTTCAAAACCTTGAAGCATGAGGAGGTGAATTTATGTGAGTATGAGACTTTCGATGACGTGTTAGCCAGGCTTCCCTATTTCATCGAGGAGGTCTATAATCAGAAAAGACTTCATTCAGCGCTTGGCTACTGTCCACCAAATGAATTTGAGGAGGCACTGCTTAATCGGGAGAATAACCAGATACCCTGCCAGACTCTCCTAACCCTATCTGTCCAGTCATAGGGGTGCAGTCCACCCCCCTTCCTTATAAATTAATCTTCCCGAAAGTAAATTCACGTAGTAATGCGGATCATTATCCTTTGTATTCTCTGGCCCCTTCTTCTATTATCTCCAGTATCGCTCTAAAAGTATCCGGTTTGGCGACCCCAAACCCCACACGAACATAGTATTCACAATAATCATTATAAGTAATACCCGGAACAAGGGCAACGCCGATGGGTTTCTTTTTGAGTAACCTTTCACAAAAATCCCAGGAAGGCTCATGGGTGTTGTTCTTGACAAAACAGCAATATGCCCCTCCGGGCATTGACATACTCCAGAGATCAGATCCAGCCACCATATCAGACAGAAGTTTCAAATTTTCTTTTCCAATTGCCTTCCCCTCCTGTAAGAGTTCCTGGTATTTGGAAGGTTCCAGTAATTTTAGTGCAATTCTTTCAGATATAACATTATTGCAAAGAGCACAATCGTAGTAGATGTCAAAACATTCGTCATATAGTCGTTTATCTCTTGTGGCGAACCAACCAAATCTGATACCACAAACGCCTAATAACTTGTTCAAGCCGCTGGTAGAAATCCCGCGTTCGTAATAATTTACAACGCTTGGGCTCAATTCTTCGCTTTGCCATTCTAGACCCCGATAAATTTCGTCACACAATATGTACGTCCCATATTGCGAGGCAAGGTTGCAGAGTTCGATCATTTCGTCTTTTGATAAAACCGATCCTGTCGGGTTGTTTGGATTGCAGATGTAAATCAATTTGGTTTTTGCGTTGATTAACGTTCCTAATTCCTTCAGATCCGGTTTCCAGTCATTTTCAGGTCGTAAATACCACCAGTTCACCTTAATTCCCATTCTGCGGCAGATATTTCCCACCTGGGTCCAGGCCGGTGTTTCACAGATGACTTCGTCACCTGGTTTCAACAGGGCCATGCAGGTCAAGAAATTTGCCATGCTTGTTCCGCCAGTCACAGGGAAAACGTTCTCAGTTCGGACATCGTATCTTTGTGTTTTAATGATGTAATCTACAATTGCCGGATTACCATAAAAATGGCCTGACCAGTCCAGTGATTGCCGCCGATCGAGGGCATCAAAAACATCGTCAAGCATTAAAGGATATCTCCCTGGCGTGGTAAGATCGTATTTTTCCCCAGGGGTTCCCTTCACAAGAAGAAACCATTCGTGCGATTTGTCTGACACATCATCGTCCTTTCATTTAAGATTATACATCTTGTCTATTTTTCAAGTTTTGATAAAGGCAAGTCTTGTATGAAGGCATTGACCAGATTATTAAACCGCTCCGGCTCTTCGAAAAACGGGCAATGACCACTCTCTTCAAACACTTCAAGCCTCGCATTTACCATCACCTTCTCGATCCACCGCGCGGCTTCCAGTTTCTGCAGTCTTTCGTCCGCACCAAAACAGAGTAAGGTGGGTATGGGGAACCCTTTAATCACATGATGGTAGTCCCTGACACTCTGATCGAAAAAGATCGCAGCGGCGACGAGTTCAGGGGCCCGTGTCATTTCATCATACATCCACCGGAAGTCATCATCCGAAAGAGGGTGCTTGAACATCATCTTTACTATGTCTTTCATCAGTTCGTTGCGTTTGGTCTGGATCTGAAAAAACCATTCGTAAATCTCTTCAAAGGTAATGAAACCTAAAGGAAAATCATCTGAGCGGAGGTCAGTCGGCGACTCGTCAATGTCAACCGCAGCCCTGATGTTTTCACCACCAAAAAGTTCATAGTAATTCCACAGGACAAAGTTTCCCATCGACCAAGCAACTACAATAATGTCCTTTAGACCAAGAGCCTTGATAAAAGCCCGAAGGTCACTGGCATAGGTCGGAACCGTCTGGCCATAGAGAGTCATCGATGAGCGGCCATGGCCGCGAAGATCAAGAGCAATGGCACGATACCGTTCCCCAAACCAAGGAATTTGCTTATTGAAAAACCGGCAACTGCCCCAGAGACCATGAACAAAAAGAACAGGTTGGCCCGAACCTTTTTCCTCGTAATAAAGCTGGATACCATTGCCGATGTCTACGGTGTTTCTAGTGATACCCGGGGTTGTGTCTTGCATTTTCATTCCTCCTCTCTTTCTCTGATACGAAGTCTTCGTTTCATGCCGATTCCTAACGGCCACCGCAATTCCTTGTCACCCATCAGTCCATTTGGCCTGAAGAGGAGAGTCAAGATCACCAAAAGGGCAAGCCCAAGCTCCTGGCCATAAGTAGGTATCGTCAGAGCAATACCCCCAAGATTGATTCCATTTTCAAGCTCGCGTAACAGCTCAACAAAGACAGAAACCACGATGACGCCTATTACAGCACCAGAAAGGCTGCGCATGCCTCCGACAACGAGCATCGCCAGAGTGGTGAATACCATCGTGATATAGAAGGTGTCTACCGAAATAGCGCCGAGGTAATGGCCATACAGAGTGCCACCGACACCGACGAAAAAAGCGCTCAAGACAAAAGCGACCATTCGCTGTCCCATGATGTGGATACCCGAGGCCTTGGCAGCCACTTCATCCTCGCGCGTAGCCCTTAAGGCAAGACCAAAGTGCGATGACTGATAGGTGTATGCAGCCGCGATCGCCACCGCTGCCCAGCCAAATGCCACCCAGACATTGACATAGGTGGTCAAACCAACGATGGAACTGCGGCCTAACGTAACTGCGTCCCAATTCGCATAGACCATGTGGACGACCGCAAGGACGCAGAATATGGCCATGCTAGCCGCGAGTCCCGAGAGCCGCATCAGAACAATCCCTGTAACTCCTGCGAAGACCGAGGCAAAGCCTCCAGAGGTGATGGCGGCTAGGAATACGTTATACTGGTGCCCTGCCAAGAAGAACGGCAGGCCCGGTAGGTTCATGTGCTTGAAAGGGACCGGCAGTGTCAACCAAGCGGTACAATAGGCACCCAAAAGCATGAAGACAGGATGCCCGAAAGATACGATTCCTGAGTTGCCGATGAACATATAGAGGCCCACGACAACGACAACCATTATCAACATCTCAATGACGGCAAGTTGAATCAAATCGGTGCCGAAGAGGCTGCTGACCAAAGAGATGATGAGAAGAATCAAAATGAGACTAACCGCCGGCCAAGTCAGCCCGGCAAGAAATTGGATTGAAGTGCGAGGGTTTTTTATATTCGTGGCAAATGTCATCTCTAGACCCTCTCGCCCCCTTGTCTGCCCCGCATCAAACCGCCTGGGAACAAGGCGTAAATAATGACTACCAGCGCGAAAAGGAAGGCATCGCGGTACGGCACAAGGTCGTGAGGCAAAACAATCTGAAGCCCTACGCTCCCAAACCCGAGAATGAAGCCTCCGAGGGCTGCACCAAGCAGGCTGCCCATGCCGCCCATGATTGTCGCTACAAAAGCGAACAGCACCGGTATGAGGCCCATGTGGGGGCTGACCGCCCCAGTCTGTACGACCAGCAAAACGGATACAGCCGCAGCAAGTGCACCGCTCAGAGCAAAGGCCATTGCCACAACGCGATTAGCCCGGATACCCAAAAGCCGAGCCATGCGAAAATCGCTAGCCGCAGCCCGCATTTCAGTACCATACCGGGTTTTGCGGAGAAACAAAGTAAGCCCGATCAGTAGCACAGCAGTCGTTGTGATCGTGAAGATATCCAGCTGAGAAATCCGCACGCTGCCAATCGTCACGCTTTCAACCAAACCGTGTCCAAAGTCGACCGCCTTAGGACGCCCACCGAAGATCATGAGGATAATATTTTCCAGGAGGTAGGCCAAGCCAAAGGAAGCGATTAACCCTGTGGCCCCCCCCGCCCCCCGGAGCGGCCGGAATACGAATCTGTCGGTGGAGAGCGCGAGAAGGATAACGACAACCAGGGTCGTGGCAGCTACGATGAACACGGGTCTGCCGCTCATCAGAAAAATGGCGTAAGCGCCGATCATGAAGAAATCGCCGTGGGCAAAGTTGATTAATCCCATAATGCCAAAGATCAACCCGATGCCCAAAGCGGCAAGGGCATAGATTCCTCCCAGGCTTACCGCGTCAATCACATGTTGGATTATGGGACTCACTGGACATCCCCAGGTTCAGATTTAACGCCGAAGTAAGCTTCCTTCATGTCGCTCACTGTGATCTCCTCACTGCGCCCTGACAGCACGATACGCCCACTCCCCATGACATATAGACGGTCAGCCACCTGCATTGCACGCTCCATGCTCTGTTCCACAATTAGCATCGTTACTCCCTCGCGCCTCAGGTCCAATAAGACCTCATAAAGCTGCTGAACGAGTACCGGGGCAAGCCCCAAGGCGGGTTCATCCATGACGAGAAGACGTGGACTCGTAAGCAGCGCCCGAGCGATAGCCAGTTGTTGTTGCTCGCCGCCGGAGAGCGTTCCACCCCTCTGGTTCCGCCTTTCTTCAAGAAACGGGAATACTTTACAAACATACTCTAGATCGCGCCCAAAGGCCTTCGAATCGCCACGGACGCCAGCGGCCAAGCTCAGGTTTTCGCGTACGGTAAGGTCGCTAAAGATATGTCTTCCCTCCAGCACCAGGCTCAAGCCACGCCGGACGATCTCTTCTGGCGAAAGGCCCGAAAGTCTCGTTCCCTCAAGCTCGACAGATCCGGAAGCGAGGGGTAGAACACCGGCCAGAGCAAGCACGGTAGTCGATTTTCCCGCGCCGTTTGGCCCGACAAGGCACACAATTTCGCCTGCCGAAACGTGAATGGTCACCCCCCGCACGGCATGGAGCGGTCCATAGTCTACGGAGAGATCACGAACATCCAGCACTGCTAGCTCCCCCCCGATCCGAAATAGGCGGCAACCACTGCCGCGTTGTCTCGCACCTCAGCCGGAGTCCCGGCGGCGAGCGTTCGGCCACTATCAAGCACATGAATGCGTTCACAGGTTTGCATCACCACCTGAATGTTGTGATCAATCAGAAGGATCCCGCACTGGAAGTCCTTGTGCATATCGGCGATCACAGCTATAAGATCGTTGCTCTCGTCCTCGTTCAGGCCTGCTGCTGGCTCGTCCAGAAGAAGAAACAGCGGTTTTAAAGCTAGGGCTCGCGCTATCCCAACACGGCGCTGGGAAGCGAAGGGAAGGGTATTGGCTTTGGTTCTGGCGAAATGACTGAGACCAAGGCGTTCGAGAAGGCTGTCAACCTCCTTACGTGCAGCCCGGAGACCCAAGCCGATCCCGACTGCACTGACCTCCACATTTTCCCGAACGTTCAATTCCTGGAAAAGCCGTCCGGTCTGGAAAGTACGAGCGATGCCCGACCTCGCGAATTGGCGAGGGGACCTCCCAGTCATATCACGACTATCCAAGTATGTAGCGCCACCGGTTGGCCGCTGAAAGCCTGAAAGCACGTTCACAAGTGTCGTCTTACCGGCACCATTAGGACCAATCAGACCGACGACCTCTGTCCGCTTGAGTTCAAGGGACACGCTCTCAAGCGCCCTGACGCCCCCAAAATCTACGGACACCTCTCGTGCTTCAAGTGTTACCATAGCTTGTCCTTTCGCTGTGGACACATTGCCAGAAAAATAAAGCATCCAGGCCCAAAGGAACTGGCTTTGATTACACCCTAAAGGCGTCTTAGATGAAGACCACGACCTCTTCGAAAGCCCATAAAGCAAGCTTCAAGGAGGAGACATGGCCTTGCCTCTAGCCAGCAGGGCCGGCAGTTGGCTGCTGGCCCTCATTTCCTAAATCATTTCGGAAATAATAACTCCATTGATGGCACGCCTTCAGACCTGAAGTAACCGAGGGCAATGTGCTCTCCGTTCTCGACATTCATCATCATCATTTCACGTAGTGCCGTGATATGCAGTTCTGGTGTGAAGGTCGTGCTGCCAACCGTCAGCTTCTCGTCTCTGAACTTCTCCAATTCCCTCCGAACTGCCTCGGGCTCAAAAGTCCCAGCTCTCTCAACAGCCAAAGCCCATGCCTCGACGACGCTGTATCCGTATAGGAAGTCACCCACCGCCGGCGCGCTGTACTTCGCTGTGACATCCTCCAATACCCTTTGTTTCGCCTCGTCGGATTCATCCCCAAACAAAGATAGTACCGCTGGGTAGTAAAAGTTGCTTAGTCCGGGTACGGTATCCATCCAGTAATCCCCATCGAAAACCATGTCTCCCATGATGGTTGACTGAACCCCAGCAGCGCGAAGCTGACGAATCAAGCTAGCGCCGCCTGGCGGGTAGGAGCAAATGGCAATGACATCCGGCACCTGGGCAAGGTTCTTGACCCGGGTGACTTGAGATGAGAAAGATGGGTCGCTGTTATTGAAAACATCCTCACCCAGCATCTTGCCACCGAGTTGCTCCCAGTAAACAATAAAGCCACGGCCCACATCCTTCGTGTACGATGTCTCCTGATCGATAAGGACATACGCAGTCCTGGCACCGAGCTCCTTGAAGGAGTATCCAGCCATGTTGAACCCTTCAGCTTGACTCACCGATGCCATAGCGAAAACGAACGGTCCGAGAGTACCCACCTTCGCGTCTGAAGCGCCTGGTGTGAAGGCGATGACTCCCGCCTCATTCACTGCCAATGCCTCTGCTCCACCAATGTCAAAATCACTCTCTATAATGACAAGCTTCGCACCCTCGGCTAACACCCTCATAGCAGCACGGACAGCTTGCGCGCGATCTGTCTTCGTGTCGGCAAATACGACTTTCAGCGGGTGCCCCAATAAGCCGCCTGCAGCATTGATCTCTTCGATTTTGAGCTGCGCAGCATTGCTTGCTGGTTGCGTATATTCCGCCTGCCATCCCGACTGGGCCAGGGCTATTCCAATAACAACGGGTTCGGCCGGAGCTGGAGCCGGAGCCGGAGCTGGTTTAGCACAGCCACCAACAACTAAGCCAACCACCAGCATAACTGCTACAGAAATTAGTAATGCTCTGTTTTTCACTTAAAACCTCCTCAAAAAATTAACTCATCAGATACCACTATACTACTTTATCTCTCACCCCCCTCTTACGCTCTAAATTTCCCTGGCTTTACTGAGCCACTCCTTGGTTAAGTAACAACCGTTTTAAATATAACCTCTTTAACTGTAACAGTTTAGTTTTTCCAAAACCCTAGCCAATACTATATCACCCCCCCCCCGCTGTCAAGCGTTGTTTTCGTTTTTCCGAGAATTTTTCAAGATGTAAATCTTCAGGGAAAATGGGACACTTTCAGGACTTGCTCCTACCCTGGTAAAGCAGTAGATTAGTGATTAAGGGAGGAGTAAGCCATGGTGCAACAGACCACAGACCAGTCCTGGCAGGCTGAAGCCAGAAGTGAAGAGACCAGGCAGTTCATCAAGAATATCAAACGACTTACCCGCCGCAAGTTCACTGCTGAAGAGAAGGTCCGCATCGTGCTGGAAGGCTTTCGCCGGGATACACCCATTCGTGACCTTTGCCGCCGGGAAGGTATCCAGCCGAGCACTTACTATGCCTGGTTGAAAGATTTCATGGAAGCTGGCAAGGACAGGCTAGATGTCGAACGAGGTAACAACATACGATATTGTTCAGTCCGGCGTGCTTCTTCATATCGGTACCGGCTTTCCATAGCTAATCGGGGTTTGAACCAGCAGCTTGGGTCGGTTGCCATCATGTCACCAGTTTCCTCGTAGGCCATACCTCGGCAACCGGAGCAGGTTGTGCTGAGCCAGTATGGGTGAGTTTTCCCAGATAGAAAATATACTCTGCTCTCTGATATTGCCCAAGTCAATCTGGAGCAGCATGCATGGATTCACTTGGTCGTTAGATTGAATCATGACGTAGTCCATAGGCATACCTCCGGCGCAACCCCTCCCGTAGTAGGGAATCCGGCGCAGCATCTCAGCAGAAAAGTGCCTTGGTTTGACTTGCTTTTCCAGCTAGAATCTTTGCTGTAACTACTACCCCCTGCCCACCACGACCGTATATCACAATTTCTATCACTTTTGAAATTTACCCATCTTTTCGTTTTTTCACTAGAAAAGGAAATAGCTACTCTTTCTCCGATACGAGCCCGGGCCGCACACCGAGCCCCAGGGAGGCGTCGATAACAGCCCCGCGGCAAACTACTGCAGCTGGTGAGCAAAGGAACAGGATCAACGCCGCTATCTCCTCGGGTTCGATCAACCGCCCCATGGGTAACGAAGAGATAAAGGCCTCTCTTTCCTCCGGGGATAGGTGATCCAGGGTCGATTCCCTGAACATTCTCGTATTCACCGCACCGGGGCAAATGGAAAATGCATCGATCCTGTGGTGGGGGTAATCGGCAACGATCTGCCTGCTCAGGAAGGCGACTGCGCATTTGCTCATACCGTCAGATGCCTTGAATTTGGGGAAAACTGCGACTCCACCACCAACGCTGGAAACATTAATTATCTTTCCGTAATTCTGTTCAACCATGATGGGAATGACAGCCTGGGCACAAAGAAGGACGCCCAGAGTGTTGATTTCTACCATGGCCTGGTCTAGTTTTTCAGGGTCAGCATAATGGGCCACTGAGGCGGAACCTACGGCCGCGTTGTTAACGAGGATGTCAATACGGCCGAACTTTTCCATGGTCTCGGAGACCATCCCGTCGATCGATGCTCTATCCTGCAAGTTAAGGGGGAGTGCTATGGCCTTAGAGCTTAGCTTTTTGATCTTTTCTACGATCTCCATAGCCCTGGATTTGGAGCGATTATAAGTCAGGGCGACAGAGGCCCCGGCCTGACCGAGAGCAAATGCAGTAGCAGCACCTATCCCCTGTGAACCTCCGGTGACGATGGCAACTTGGCCTTCTAAATTCGTATTGATCATTTTGCTAAACACCTCCCGGAAGCAAATGATTAAAGAGTTTTAACAAGTTCCTTCATCCTCTCAATAGCGGTCCTCAGCTCATCTGTCGATTTTGTGTAGGCAAACCTTATATACTTCTCGCCGCTTTCATCGAAGGTAAAGGCCGTACCGGGATAACACAGTACCCTAGCATCCCTGGCAAGGCGCTTGGCAAGCTCTACACTGGATATGCCAAAGCCAGAAATATTTGCATAGGCATAAAAGGATCCCCGGGGAGATTTGACTTTGAACCCCAACTGGTTTAACCCGCCAACGATAATATCTCTTCGTTTCTCATATTCCCTGCGCATCTCTTCCACGGAGTCCTGTGGCAATGTTAGGGCAGCCAAAGCGGCATATTGAGCAATGGAACTGGTGCAGAGTACCAGCTGGGAATGGACTTCAAGCATGTTTTTTACTAGTTCGCGGTTCGCTGTGAGATATCCTACCCGCCACCCCGTCATGGCATAGGCCTTTGACAGGCCGAACATAGATATGGTACGGTCCTTCATGCCTGGAAGGGATGCAATGCTCACGTGTTTTTCACCATCATAGACCAGTTTCTCGTAGATTTCGTCGGTGATGATATAGATGTTTTGATCAACCGCAATCTGGGCAATCTCCTCTAGGTCTTCCTTTTTGAAGACAGCCCCGGTTGGGCAATTTGGTGAGATATAAAAAATAGCCTTTGTTTTATCCGTAATCTTTGCTTTCACATCTTCCGGGTTGATGCGGAAGTCCCGGCCCTCTTCGAGTCTTGTGTAGACAGGTACCCCTCCTGCCAGCACCACGCCCAAAGGATCGGCATAGTAGTAGGGGTCGGGCAGAATGACCTCATCCCCCGGGTTGATTAATGTCTGAAGGGTGACATTGATCCCCTCCTGGACGCCTGATATCACCAAAACCTCACCGTGGGGATCCACATCAATACTGTTCTCCCTTGATAGCTTTTCGGCAATAGCCTCTCTCAGCGACGTCAGGCCCTCCACGGGTAGGATATAGTGGGTGTGCCCTTCATCGATGGCCCGCTTGCCTGCCTCCTTTATGTGGGACGGCGTCTCAAAGTTCGGTTCCCCATAACCCAGATTGATGACATCCGCAACCCCCTCAATGTACTTTCTGACCTCAGAAATTACCCCAAATTTGGGGGATCGCATCTTGCTGACCCTTTCCGATATCCCTCTCGTTACTTGATTCATGACATTACCCTTTCATCTATTTTGAAAATCCCTGACAAACCTGTCGATCTGCTCCAGGCCCTTCTTGATTTCTTCTACATTACCACCTCCCACACCCAACCGGATATATTTTTCGAAGCCATAGGAGATGCCAGGCTGAATTAATGTCCGGTAGGGTTTAGCAAGCAAGCGCTTGCAAAAATCCTCCGAACCGATCTCTAGGTCATATTTTACAAAACAGAGAAACCCCGCCTTCGGTTTGACCCAGTCGAATACGCCATTTTTGTCCACCCATTTCGAGACAATTGGCCAGCAGCGGTTCCCTTCCTCCTTCGCCTCCCCAATAAGCTTTTCGTATTTTCCCGGTTTGAGCGCAGCGAGCGCGATATACTCCCCGATGACGTTCATCACCTCGCTTGTAGCTTCCCTCAGGACTAGGCACTTATAGAGAAGATCCCTGTTCTGGGTGGCCATCCAGCCTGTCCTGATGCCCTGAAGACCCAGGGTTTTCGATACACTAGCCGCACTGATTGCCTTCTCATAATAGTTGACAGCCGCAGGCGATGGGGGCCCTTCCCATTCCAGGTTTCGATAGACTTCATCTGAAAGCAGGTAGGCATCATTGGCCCGGGCTATTTCGCAGATCTGCTTCATCTCCTCTTCATTGAAAACAGCACCCGTGGGGTTATTTGGAGAGTTGACAAAAATCAACCGGGTGTCGGGCGTTACGGCATCATTCAATTCATCCAGATCAATCCCCCAGCCCAACTCTTCTCTCCGTTTAACAATCTTAATCTTTGCACCGTACGCCCTGGAAAGTTCATAGACCATCGGCCAGCTCGGCATGTCCATGACCACTTCGTCACCGGGCGAGATGGTTTGGGTCAGGACAAGGAAGAGCGCTTCATTGGTCCCGGCCGTGATGAGAACGTTGTCCGCAGAGACATTGTATCCCTGGGTTTCAATCACGCGCTCCCTTAGTTCTGGCAAGCCGTAAAACGATTTCCCCGACCAGTCCAAGGGCAATTCAGGATCAAGGTCATCCAAGAATTCCTTCAGCTTGGGCGAACTCCTCAGGGAAAAGGTAACGCCGTAATCGAAACCGACCTCCTGAGCGTAAAGAAAAATTTCATACAGCTTGTTAATTCTTACGTCCATATCTTTCTCCTCCTTTTAATTAAGTCCAACTTACGAACCGTTTAGGGCTAAGGGGCCCGGGGGATAAGTCAGCTTTATTCCTTCTCTAAATGCCAGCAAGTTGATACCTGCAAATCTCTCTGGAACTAAAGAGGGGATCATCTTTTCAAAAGTACCGGTTTTCAGAGCGGTAAAACCGGAGCCGGCAAGAGCCCCCATCATCACCATGTTCAGGGCCTGCATCTCTCCCACTCTCCGGGCCACCGACGTTGCGGCTACAATTCTAAGCTCCCTGGTAAGGGTCCGCAACCCCTCCTCCAGTGCTTTTAAAGGGGGATACTCAAAACGTTCTGCCTGAACCCCAATGGGCATAACAGGGGTATCATTGACAATGGCCACCGCCTCCTTATTCCCAAGCTGGGTCAGCACTCTCAAGGCCTCCAGGGGCTCAAAGGCAACCAGAATATGCAGTGAAGCTCTGGGAACCAGGGGTGGCAGAGTATTCCCCATGGTCCAGCGAACATGGCTGGCAACGGAACCTCCCCGCTGGGTAAGACCATACACGTCACCAACTGTTACCTCGTACCCCTCTTCTAAAGCAACCACAGCCAGAAGGCGCGCCGCCAGGACATTCCCCTGTCCTCCCACGCCGGTGACAATTAAGTTGGTGGCTTTATCGTTTTTCATCTCCCCATCTCCTTTTCACTCTCCACCAGCAAAATAGCTTTACGGGGGCACAGCTGGACACAAAACCCGCAGGCATTGCAGGTATCTTCGTTGATGTAAGCTTTTTCTTTATCCCGATCATACTCTATCGCCGGGCAGCCCAGCACCCGGCTGCAAAAGCGATCGCAGCCGCAGCTTTCACCCACACATTTATCCTGGTCAACCCATGCCCTTTGCCGCTGCCTTTCCGCTGCCTTCTTCTGCTCATAAGTAGAACATAACCGTCGGAAAACGATAACCTTAACACCCTTTTCCTGCAAACCGTTGTAAACCGTTTCTATGGCTTTCTGGATATCCTCTAGGGGATCGAGAACAGTGGTTTTTATTCCCATTCCCCTGGAAATATCCTCAACGGGTACAGGCGTTACGCTTTCCTCGAGCTCCGTAGAGCTTGAAGGGCTCACCTGGAAGCCGGTCATAGCGGTTATGGCGTTGTCCAGGATAACAAAAAGGGTGTCGGCATTGTTAAATTTGGCATTTACCAGGGCGGGAAGACCGGCGTGATAAAAGGTTGAATCGCCAGCCACCGCCACAACAGGCTGGTCAAAGCCGAAAGAAGATAGTTTACTAAACCCCGAGGCGTTGCCCATTCCTGAGCCCATACAGTGCAGCACCTTGATCTGGTTAAACCCGGTTTCTCCGGCTGCCAGTCCATAACAGCCAATATCTCCAACAACGAAACCTTTCCTTCCATCCAAGACCAGAGCGGCTTTAAGGGCAAAAAAAGAAGCCCGGTGGGGACAGCCCTGGCAGAAAGAAAGCTCGCGGGGAACCAGCATTTTGGAGGCCAGATCCTCTGCCAGCCTCTCATAAGAGCCCGAACCGCTTTTTTTAATCCTGAAGATACCCTGCAGGGCCTCCAGAACAATATCCGTATTGATTTCGCCAACCCCGGGGCCATGACCGCCCCGGACCTCCCCCGTATTCTTGCCAAAAAATTCAACTTTGCCCAGGTCATCCCTGCTCTCCGCATAAAGAACCTTTACCTGGTCTTCCAAAAAAGGATCGATCTCTTCTACAAAGAGAACCCTCTCGGTATGCCTCAGGTGTTTCCTGATCAAACGGGCAGGGAGAGGCCATGCAGTGCCGATTTTCAATATGCCGATTTCGTCACCCAAGCCCAGGGTATCAACTGCCTCCAGGGCATAAAGTACCCCTAACCCTGTAGCTATGATTAAAAACCGGGTCTGGGATGGGCCCTGGTAGCTGTTGAATTCAGATTCATCAAATACCTCCTGAACCCTTCGCATTTTCTTTAACAGCGCTTCGTGGTTTATGGTCACCAGATGGGGTAAACCCACCAGGGGCTTTTGAAGATCAAAACAGGGCTTGATCTTCCGCCGGGGCACAGGGCCCACCTGGACGCCACCCCTCCCATGGGATAGTCTGGAAACAGAACGGAGCATACAAATAACACGCATTTGTTCGGAAAATTCCAGCAACCATTTAGCCATGTCCTTTGCTTCCTGGGGGGTAGAGGGCTCCAGAAGAGGTATTTGAGCTATTTTGGCAAAGTGCCTTGAGTCTTCCTCGTTGCTGCTGGTCAGCGGCCCCGGGTCATCACAGACCACCAGTAACAGCCCGCCTTTAAGTTCGCTCAAACACGCGGTAGTCAAAAAATCAGAACAAACATTGATTCCGTTCTGCTTCATGGTGACCATGGCCCTCAGGCCAGAAAAGGAAAAGGCTGCAGCCGCCTCCAGGGCAACGATCTCATTAACAGACCACTCAACCTCCACACCATACCTTTCCTTGTAGGGAAACATGCTATCTATTATCTCCGAAGAAGGGTTTCCCGGGTAGCCGGTGCAGTAGGAAACGCCGCCTTCCAGCGCGCCTCTTCCTATGGCCTCGTTCCCCATTAATAAAACGCGGTCGGTGTTCATTCCCGCCTCTCGATCCTTTCCCTAAGCTTTATGATTCGCTCGTAATAAGGGAGGGCCTCTCCCCGGTTTTCTGCATTACCAACAGCCCTTTTTTTCTTGTTAAGGGAAGCTTCAAGAAGATGATTCCAGCGCTCATCATCCAGCCGGGTTTTTTCCAGGCAGCCCGTCTTAACTGCCATTTTAAAAAGGGAGCTTCCCCGTTCTGTCCGGATTATGACCGTGTTATACTCCTTCAGGCCTTCTACCATTCCTACAGATATATCGGCATTTTCAGCCGTCATATCCAGGCAGACATCGCAGCCCGGTCGGACAAATTCTCTTATTTCCTTCAGGGGAACAGCAACTTTTTCCCTGGCGGAGGCAATTTCTAAAACCCCGGCAGGAGGCGGCGGAATATCCACCCTGTTAATGCTCTCCTTTCCCCAGTGATTATGGAGCAGGGAGCGCCAGCCTTTCTGGCTTAATGCCCAGGTGCAAAACAATCCCAGCACCACGGTCACCCTTCCCCCTTCAGCCTGCTCCTTTTCCTCCAGCAGCTGCCTTTTCCTTAAACCGGTACACTGGCAGGGAAGAGCAACCACTCCCAGCCGGTTTCCGGGGCCATCCGCTGACCTGTTGGCCTCCTTATTGGTAGGGGCCAGAGCAAACTTGGACCCGGCAGCTTCTAAAATTTCCTCCCTGTTTAACGCTGTAACCGTTAGGGGGAAATTGGCTGCTGCCCGGGTTACAACTGCACAGTTAATCAGCCCCTCCTGCAGGGCCTTAACCAAGAGGGTGGATACAACACCACCGTATTGAAAGGAAAACTCATCCCGGGGGAAGGCGCTTTTGGCCATACAGTATTCCTGGTAAGCCCCAACCGGCCCCCTGTATCCAACGTCACCGCCCAGGCTGCATTCAGCCTCTGGAAAAGGCAAAGTCCTGGGACAATATAGATAGCATTTCCCTGATGAAATGCGGCAATCGCTGATGGCCGCAATTCTATCTTCAATGGAGACAACATGAGGACAGATAGCAACACAACTCCCACAGCCGGTGCAAGCGCTGGTGTCCAAAACCTCTTTCCTTAGCTCTTTCAAGCCCCCCTGCTGCTCGCTGTTTTGAATAATTCCTGCCATAACGGGTTAACTCTCCTTATTAAAAATCCTTGGGGATCTCGGTGATATCTGCATTATTTTATTCTTTTCAGCATGTATTCTCAACACATTGCTCCCCGAGACCTCCGGCTACCACTTATATCCTCTATAAGTGGTAGCCGGTTCTCCTTGCCCTCTCTGAGCCATCACCATCGGGGTATAGCTGATCCTCTAGCTCATCCGGATTAGCTGATGCCTGGATCATCTGCCTCATCTGCTCCTTGATGCGCTCGATCTCCTTCTCCAAACCATCTCTGTCCCTGGTTTGTGTCACTGAGGCATTTGCCTTTAGCTTGGTGCCATCGAAGGCAATGTGCCCTAACCCTACCGTGCCTAAAGAGGCACACAGCCTCACCACCTCTACATACAAATCTGGAAGCACATCAGCATGCTCAGCACGGAAAACACAGATGGTTCGGAAATCGGGAGATTGCAGGCCTGACAGGAACATGAAAGCAGTATCCGTCTTCAACTCCCGGGCGATGCTTCGGGAGCTATAGCTATCCAAGCTATAGGCGTATATGATTATCTTCAACATCATAGCCGGCTGGTAAGCTGGTGCCCCGCCACCCTCATATTTAGCAAGCAGCGGCGACAAATCCATGGTATCCACCACGTCGTTGATAATGCGTGACTCATGATTTTCAGGCACAAATTCGTCCAGCGAAGGGGGTAGCAGGAACCCCTGGCTCTGGCTGTATTCCCTGAATATCTTCATTTGGACTTACCTCCGGGAAGAGCATCCTTTGCACATATTATACCTTGTATGTCCTCACACCAGCTACCCCTTTGGCGGACTTTTTAGACGGCCTGACATCCTTTCTTTTTCAGAAAATCGCCCGCTGCCTCCAGCAACCTGTCAATATCTTCATTAGAATTATAATAATGAGGGGAGACCCGAATACCCCCGATACCGGATGTGTAACGCAGGGTAGTATATATGTTTTTTCCTGTCAGCATCGTATTTAGCTCCCTCTCCCTTGGCATCCCCCCGGGGAGGGAAAAAGTAGTGATGCCGGACCTGTACAGGGGGTTGCCGCTGCTCGACATCTCCAAGCCCATCTCCGTTAGACCCTTAATGAGGTAATTGTTTAATGACCTTACTTTTTCTTCTATGGCCCCTATCCCAGCATCCAGCATCTTTTTGGTAGCGCTGTAAAGACCCAGTGCGCCCACGCAGTTGCCCGTTCCTCCCGTTTCAAATTTTTGGGTCGTAGAGGTTAATTGTATCTCGTCGAAGGGCGTTCTCCGGGGAGAACCCAGGTAATTGTCCCAGCCACCTTCGGGTTCAAGGGAATTGAAATAGCCGAAAAAGTCAGGCTCAAGTTCTTCCATGATTCTTTTATTTACGTACAAAAACCCCATGCCAAAAGGATTACAGAGCCACTTTACGCCTCCGGCACAATACACATCCACATTCAGTTCAGACAGGTTTACTTTTAACGCACCAGCCTCTTGAATACCATCTACGATAAGGTAAATGTTATGATGACGGGCAAGTTTGCTCAGCTCTTTAAGATCAGTCCTGAAGCCGTTTGCTTCCTGAACAGAGCTTACCACAATGGCCCTGGTATTTTTATCCATTTTAACTTCAAAATCGGAAATCTTTACCTCCCCACCGGTGGTAGGAACCGGGCGCACCTCCACTCCTAGGTCTTTTTGCTTTTTCCCCCAGCAAAGGGTCGTGGGGAAAAACTCCAGATCGCAGGCTAAAACGTTATCACCGTTTCTTAAGGGCAGGCTGCTGGCAATAAGGCCCAACCCGTGGGTTGTACTTTCAACCAGGGCTATCTCCTCGGAGCTAACGCCAAACAACCTGGCCACGTTCTCTCTTGCCTTGGGAAAGTATTCATGCAGCTCTAAAAAACGATCAGCGGGGGCAGCGTAAGAAAAATTTTCTATTTTGGAAAGCATGGCCCTTACGTCCCGCAGCACTTCCGGGGCCACCAGGCCCATGCAGGCTGTATCCAGATAGGTGATCCCTTTTTCCTGGAGAACAGCTACTCTCTTCATAATCAAAGCACCCCTTCAGTTTTTCCGGGTTAAATCATCCCTACAACTTTTCCTCAGCGGTCATTCGCCTGCCCTGATTCCTTTCCATAGCAATACCCCTCCTGTTTGGTTATTCTATATCTTTTCCAGGGAGGGGTCTAACATTTTTCCTCAACGCTAGCTGTCCGACTTCCATTGAAGCACAACAGAACATCGGTTTGTTGAGCAGCGCACTAACTACTTAGTCTGCCGACATTTTGCCGACAAACTGTTTACTACCACCCGGCACAGGGTGGCACAGCCAGATACAAATTCAGGTTTTGCCTTGGGCGAGATTGCACAAAAGTCAGTTATGTGCAGCGATAATTCGGCGCAAGAAATAAAGCACTAGATTGTTCATAGAACCCCAAGAACCCAACCCTCGAGCATCGCCTGCGTTCTCTTGGAGTCTAAAAGAGGAGGGATAAGAAAGTTTGATAGCTTTCCTTGGTCATCTTTGATTTTTGCCCATCTAACGCAAGATAAGGCATCCTCTTCATCTGATTTCTGACCTTGGTTCTGGATAGCTGGGTACCACTCGACTAAAATGTGAGCAGGACCAGCTGGATCCCAACTGTCAAAAGGCCAGCAATGCAATGGAATGTTCTGCTGTGAACAAGTGTTTCGAATGTGAAATAGGTACGGTATGCCGCAGAGGCTTTGAAGTCCCACCGCTCCTTGTCCTCCAATTTTGAATATTGGTTTAGAACCCTCTATACGCTTTTCGACAAGGCGGAATTCTTCAAAAGGAGCATATGGGAACGGAAACTTCGGGTTTGTAGCTTGCGAGAAGTTTGGTCCCCAGAAAGGGCCAACTCTCATTTCTAATAGGTGTGCAATCCGCTGGTTAGCGATGCCCGCCCATTGGCGTGCATTTGACTCTGGTTCCTCCGTGATTGGTGGTAGGCCAGCAACTCCGTTGGCCATACCTTGGAGTATGTTTATCCAAGTTTCCGGAAGACTAGTTAAGACATACCAAAAACCCTGGGGGAATGAGTACTGAAAGTCGAAACCGCAGAGAACCCTCTTTCCATACGAATTATAGTAGATTATGCGCTCTAAAAGATAAGAGGTCACTTCCGGCCTTGTAAAGTCTTTTCGTATATAGGGAAGGAGACTCCGATCCCATTCAGCGAAAGCGATGCTACGTCTTTGCCTGGCAGGGTGCTTAGAGCCACTGAAGTCCACTGCAATATACACATCAAAAAGAGGCATATAGATTGCTTTCCTTGTATAAAAGAAGATGCTTAATATAGAAGCATAACCATGTTCGACTACTTTTTAGGTCTTTGGAGGTCTCAGTTCGAACGCCTCCTCAAACGTTCTCGCGTTTGAGATTTTTCTCTCAAGTCCCTCATATGGAGGTAAGGCGCCTCCATATCCAATCACCCTTCTTGCCTTGGCTATCATTTCGAGCTGTTCTCTTGTCCAGTTAGGAGATATGTAGCTATCTTTATTACAAGGCTCCAGCGGTTGATATCTCATTGGGTAGGCAACCACACCCCAAGTGATGAGGTCTTTTATCCGCTCAAGGAAGTCCTCCGGTGTATCCATGTAGCCATAAAGACAATATACCACAATTCTTCTTCCATCTATACCAACATCCTTTAACAGACCAATGGCTTTCTTCAACGATTTCTTAATACCTTTACTATCATAGGCTAATCTTACTATGGGAATCCTTAGTCTCTTGAGTCTCAATGCCGTTTCTTCGGTCAGGAGTCTGGCATCAAGGCCCTGATTGAAGTCTATTTCAAGTCCCGAGTCCTCAAGTTCATCAAAGATGTTTTCCCAATATGGAGAGGCTAGAATGTTATTATCCCACAGAATAACCTTTTTATGACCGGGATAAATGAGATGCTTGATGGACTTCTTGGCTTCAAACCTCGGCTCTAGCTGAGGCACGGAACAGAAAGGGCATTTTCTTACGCATCCCCTTGAGGAAAAAAGTATGCTTGCCTTCCACTCAGGAACTAATGAATAATCCGGTAATAATTCCTCTACTTCTGGTACCAAGCCTTTGTGAGTTTCAATTCTATCCCCGAAAGTTTGCTTAAGATGGTCGGAGCAGAGAGAGGCATAGATACCCCCTACAATAACCTTAGCCTTTCTGTATTTATTGCTATAAAAACGGACGACCTGGTGGACTGGCTCCCAGGCATAAGTAAAGAGACTGGTAATGTAAATAATATCAGGTTCAAACCCATCCTGCGACATACCAGTTACCAATCTAACGATGTCTCCCCTCTGCCGATGATGAGCAGCTAACTTGAGTAGCCCCAAAGGGGGATAAGGAGTGTGATATTTGCGAGATTTCTGTGGTTCGACTAGGAGAATATTAAGAGGACCTCGATGACCTATGCTGTCCACCGGTAAAATAGTCGTATCCATAACCTAAGTCAACTCTTCCAGAGACGTCTGAATCTCCTTTAGTTCCTCTCCAGTCAATCCCCAGATTTGGGCGGCAAGCTCATCTATCCGTTGCTCAAGCTCTCTCAAACCTGCCTCGTCACCTATTGTTACCGCATAGTGGGCGTTTTGGGAAAGGCCAGCCAGCTCTTGATAAATCTTGTTCGCAGGGTCAAACTTGGGGATACGAATGTTCTGGAGAACATGCATTGACCCCATACTTTTACCACCGGCCTGTGAATATGAGGTAGCGGCATACTGGAAGGTTGCAGAGTTTATCAAAGCAGCCATGTAGTGGGCCTCTTCTTTGGTAATACATGCTACCAAAGTTATCGTCTCCTGCGGGATAATATACTTACCATCTAGGGTATTAACTACAGCAGCTTCTATCTTGGCTATCCTTGTCCATACCACCTTATAAGGGGCAAAGGTGTAGTCGCCAACGGCGAACATGGTATAGAAAGGAGCTCCTCCGTCTACCATGTCACTCACTCCTCTAGACTTCCGCTCCCGCAGCGCTGCCTCAAACCTCTTAAGATACAAATATGTCTTGGGATAGTCTGTTTTCATCTCATTTTCAGGAATTGCATTAAGCCTCATCCCTGGTAGATGACAAAGCAGGATGAAAGCCGAAGGCTCAGCACACCACCGCTTTACATCACGTCCTCGCAACAATGGATACAGTAAATCTGGCTCAATAGCCATCTGGATGCTTTCTACCTTTCTCTTTGCCCCCTCAGTAATGTTCGAAACTACCACCAGACCATCAGGTCTTTTATCTACGATATCCATCCAATAGACACCGTTAGCACCACCGGTGTAGCAGCCAGCATGGGCTACATAGTCGGACTGCCCCAGTATCTTTTTAACAGCCTTGATTGCCTTTGGCTTTCCAGTGAGCCAGGGAGAGGTTATGTCTTTTGCATCAACCGGTTCGGCGGCAAACTGCATTCTTTCCGTCATCTGTAAAACATCATCCAGGCTGCTATCCATAGCTATGGACTTTCCTTTGACAGCCTTCTTCCAGTAGAGATAGGAAGGCATCGGGTATTTGGTTTGTCTTCCCTTTTGCAGGATAACCACGCTGGTTCTATTTGATGCCCCTTCAAATGGCTGGAGTTTTACCATGTCATCCACATGCTGAACCTGAATATACTCGCCAGTGCCCAATAGAAACCGCCGGAAGCCCTGACCAGCACCAGCGCTCTTGAAGACAGACTGGGTGATTAAGAAGCCGAGCTTGCCACCTTTCTTGAGATATTTGTCCATTGCTACATAAAGCATCAAGATTGAAATGTCATCTTTTGCTTTTCCAAGGATTGCCTCAAAACCCTTGTAAGAAAATAGCTTATGTTCTTGCCACAGTTCAAAAGTATCCCTACGATAGTTCTCAGGCAGGCTCTCCCAGTTGACCCACGGGGGATTGCCGGCTACATAGTCAAACTCAGTGTTGAAAAGAGGAGCAAAGGCATTTTTGATAATCCTTGCCCATATGCCGTTAACACCTTGCCTTTGCAGTGAGAGAAGACTTTCATAGAGGTTACACACAACCTCAATATCTCTATCGTCTTGCTCGGGTATTAGTGGCAGCTCCTGGCAAAGCTTTTGGATAAACTGTTCCTTATCAAGCTCAAGCTTAACCGATTCCTCAAGAAGATTGGATAATTTATCAATATAGTGAGCTTGGATCAGGCCCTTCGGAAGTGAAAAGGTTCCGACTGCGGTATTAAACCTCAATACTCCCCGGCTAAAGAGGTCTCTACCTTCCTGTGGAGTCATAATGGAGTCGCACATATAGACGGGTATATCTACATTCCCTTTCCGATGCTGGAGAAGGTCACCCAGAGCCAGTAGGTAGTTTGTTCTTGCCGAGATGACCGCCAACGGGTTCAAATCGAAACCTACTATATTGGAGAGGATCTTGTCCAGAACCTGTGATTCAGGGAGCATCCTCTCAGCAGCATATTCCCTGATCTTCTTTATGGCAATGACCAGAAATGTTCCTGAACCACAGGCCGGGTCAATAAGGCGTTTATCTGGATCTCCTTTGAATCTTCCTCCGTCCAGCATATTTAGTAGTCTCTCGGCAAGCCAGTCAGGGGTATAGTATTCGCCCAGATTGTGCCTTAATTCGCCGGGCATGAGTTGCTGGTAAAGCTTCTTAAGTAAGTCCCGGGTGGAGTCAGGGTCAACATCGAGGGTGACCAGGGAGTAATTGGCTAATGTCTTGATTATCTCTCTAGCCGCTTGATAAATGGTCTCATCCCAGACATCCAGATACCAGCGGAAGAAGTCTCCCTCCAGAAAATTGGCAATGCCAAGTTCTCTGAAGATCCCTCCCTCCTCCATCCTCCCTAAGTAAGCTCGTAACTGCTGGCTATCGAAAGTAGCTGCCTGCCTTATATCTGTCCCTAGCTTAGGCATAATGTAATAATGCACCACTTGTACAGCAAGCAGCTTGATAAAGGTGGCGTAGTAGGTATGGAGACAAAAGAAGAAAGGAAAAGGTTTGATATCCTGACCAGTTATGCCAAATCTTCGGGCAAAGGAATCGACTTTTAGTTTAGAAGCCCTCTCGTAGTCACATACCTCACCAAACTGTAGTGACCACTGCTCAAATAGCTTCTTCACCTTGGGATTTTGGGTTTCAGTAAGTGCCTTGTATAGAGAACTTACTGCTTTGCGGGATACCGTAGTATTTTCGCCAAAGTCCTTTACTAGGTTCTCAGGGATAAGAGCCAGTTCTTTAGACAATGAGGTGAGTAGCTTGAGGAAATACTCGGTAGAGTAATCATCTACCTTTAGTGGTGAATCGATATGCCATATCCCCTCCTTGCTACGAAGGAATATGAAATAGTTTCCATCAAGGATAGCACCAGCTAGGCGTTCCGGTTTATGGCGTTCACGCCTGACCAGTCCTCTAATATAGTCCTTTACCTTTTCAATTTTATCCTTGTTTGATTTATAGCTATTGCTTTCTCTTAGCACGCCCGGTGCTTTATATTCCAGCACTAGGCGGTTATAGACAGCATCAGCCCTGCCTTCCAATAACGTGTATTCCTCCCTTGGATAGATGGGGAGCTTAAGTTCGCCAGCTAGGTCATCTATGTATCGGGTAATCTTTGTTCTGAACTCTGCTTCATTGTGAGAGGAAGTTGCCGCTTGTTGAATTTGGAGGGCCAAATCAGGAGCTCTCTTCTTTACTTCAGCTTCAATATCCATTGTTATCCTGCTAAATCTCCTGTTGGCGGTAGGCTGGTCTAGGGAACACTATTTTTACCGGCTGGCGGTAGACGGCATGGCTAAGCAGAAGTTCTCCTTTGGAAAGACGGGTAACATTGGATCGTATCTCTCTATCGAGAAATCCATAGTCAGCTGCCATTACCTCGGCTGAGCCTGAGCGCCCAATAATCTTGGTGGCACAGTTGCCAGTAACTCTGGAGTGAACAGCACTCATAAACTGCTGAGCCGAGACTAGAATGACCCCCAGTGACCTGCCCCTCTCAGCAATTTCAAGGACATTTTGAGTAAGAGGTGCCGTTCTCTCACCTTTAGGAGCATATTTATTCAGCTCATCGACAAAGAAGATTATCTTCTCCGGGGGAGGCGATTCTCTATCTTCTGGTGGCTCTGCCTTAAGGCTGTGGATTGCCCTGAGCAAATCACCAAAAACGAGCATCTGCTCATGCTCATAGAGCCGAGCGATGTCAATAACGTATGTATGCCCCCCCTGGATTTTAAGAATCTCGTCACTTAACACTTTCTCACGAGCGGAGAGTGAATCAACAAAAATCCCAGACTGTGTAGTTTTGATCATTCTTCTTATGTGTCGTCTAAATACTCCGATGGAGGAGGCCCGTATTCCTCTCCACATGCTTACAGGTGAATGTGTTTGTGGGTCGACCAAGGGTTTTTGGTTAAGCAGGTTATCCCAGCTATGGATATTCCTAAATTCTGACTCCCGATTTCTTATACCCTCTCGGATTTCCCCAATGATAGATTCCAGAGTAAAATAGGCATCCGGTACTTGTGCAAACAATAAATCAAGTTTATCAGCAGTGGCTTCAAGATCATAGGCATAAACATTGTGGGGACTTGGCTCGTAAAAACAATTGGGTCGGCCATCCCTGCCACGTGGCAAGAAGTAGTGAACCTTATCTGAATCAAAGGGTTTTGGCTCCAAACCAAGCGCTTCCCATAATTCCATCTCCTCTACCGAGGGTTCCCTTTCTGGTCGTTGGTCTATTTGTAATAGGTCTCCATGCTTCACATTGAGGATAATTACTGCTATCTTACCCCTTTCCTCTTCGGGGGTTTTTTGTAGGATAGACTGAATCAGAAACATGGCATACGATGTCTTCGTAGCCAGGCCACTAATACCTGTAATATTGACATGCGCTGACTCCGGACCTAACACATACCGACGGTCGATGTAGGCTACAGCCGCTACACCATTACTCATCTTGATGAGACCAGCAGGGATCCTATCCCGAGTGCCCATAGTATCCATACCCAATGCTATTTGAATCCCAGCCTCATCTGCGAAGCTCACTACCTTCTCGCTGGATACGGGCATATAAATGTCTTTACTATTGCTCAATACATTCACATTGGCCACGGTTGTGCCCTGGCGAGGGGTATTTGGTTCCTCATCCAGTTCACCAAAGTTACTTGAGATAAAATTTGCTAGGTGTGTGGGGGAATCTGTGCTATGTTCTAGGGTAGTTACCAAGCCAAAGGTCTGACTTTTCCCCTCATGGCTAACTTGCTCGACTTGGACTATATCAAAGGGGTTGACTATTACACCCGGCGCTAACCAAAAGAGAAATTTGTCAGACGTGTTCGGGGCTCTATCTGTAGCAGAAGTCTTACCAATCTTCTGAAGTGGTTTTGTCTCATTCATACCGCACCTCCTGCTTGCGGTTTGGGCCATTTTATGCAGCCCATCAGGACGTCTTTCGAGTAGAATCCACTTTTTATTACTTGTTCAGCGATATGTATAGGATATAATGAGCAATGCCACCTATGATCCAATCCGTATGGCGTTACATTTCTCTCGGCAACAAGTACCCTAGAAATAAGGTCAGCTAGTTCACTAGGAATCGGTGTTAGGTCAGGGCGGGGTATTTCGACCTTTACTACGCCCATCAAGGGGTAATCCAACTCCTTCTGTTCCCGTAGCCTAACATACCAGAAAGCAATCTTACCTCCATCGGCGTTAAAGGCGACTGTTCTGTGAGCATGAGGCAGACCAGCAAGGATACCAGCAATATCTTTTCTCTGTGTAGAACGGCGTCCAAACTGGAACATCGCGTCTTTTCGGAAGGACTTAGCTACACCTATAAGGTAAGGGCTTGGTTTGCTCTTCCATGAATCCCATATATCTTTTTCAATGAACTTCACGCTCCCATCTAGTATCAACCAGGTATTATCATCGCGAAAAGCATCTGTAGACTTAATAAGTTCTATCTCTAATTTGTGCATCTCAGAGCGAGCTTTTGCGCCGGCTTTGTCTCTAGGGTCTTTTTTCGTATCGCTCAGCGGGTCCGACAGCGTAAAATCGACAAGCTCAAGAAAATCGGGCTTATTAATCTTTCGTAATTGCATCCATAGGGTGTCCGAAATACCCTGATTTTGTTTCGGAAGTAGCAGTAAAACCTTGTGTTTATGGGAATGGACTTTGATTTGTCCATCATCATCCCTTTCCACTACTGTTGCTCCAATCTGTGCTAGCTCAATGGGAAACGACCTTGTTCCCTCGATTCCGGTCGCCAGGAAATAGTTGCGAATACTCCCATCAATGAAGAACCTGAACAAGTGTTTTTCTTGGCGGAAGAGAGGTGGCGTTGGGCGATAAATATTGGAAATGTCAGGCTCAGGTACTTCAGCGAAAGAGGTAATCTCTTTCGTTTCCTTATTTATTAGGGCATCCTCTATTTCATCCTGGTCCGGGTGTTGGAGATCCTCTACGGCACCACCAGTGGCTGGAAGGATTTTGAGTTCCTTTCCTAGAAGGTCTAGTATAGGAATAATAGAACCTAGCGGATTAGGCATAGCCCCATCTCACTGACTCTGATGACTAACATAAGATTACCTTGAAACGTACTACTCACCACTTATTCGCCCGGAATGATCCCTTAAGTATATTCTACCACCTAACGGAAGCTTTTCCTACACTTGTAGTCGGAAGCACGATTTGAGCTATACTAAGGAATAGAGAGAATCAGATTGGAGTAACAAACCGTCATAATGTTGACTGTGATACTTGCGCTGACGATTCGCTTTGGTTGGTAACATGGAAACCTTGATTTCTTGCGAGCCTATGCTAACCCCTTCTCCTTCAAAATACTTGCGTGCAGTTTCACAAA
>Ga0315296_10000767_pt1 | contig 28799 bp, 28 predicted proteins | sample YL17G14_18_MG_FD_203921 | JGI IMG/M metagenome (GOLD analysis project Ga0315296, IMG submission 203921) | Sediment microbial communities from Yellowstone Lake, YNP, Wyoming, USA - YL17G14_18 | ecosystem: Environmental > Aquatic > Freshwater > Lake > Sediment | place: USA: Wyoming | collected... | reverse complement strand
GCCGAGATATTCGTCTTCTACATGGATATTCGCGCCTTCGGTAAGGGATTTGAGGACTTAGTCCGACGTTCTAGAGAGGCTGGCGTCCGCTATATTAGGGGCATCCCTGGCGAAATCAGAGAAGACCCAACCACCAAGAATCTCCTCGTCAAGGTGGAGAATACCACAACAGCGCGGGTGGAGGAATATGAGCTGGATATGGTGATACTCTCGGTAGGGCTTGAGCCTAAGGCTGACCTCAAGCGGCTCATCGGTGTCCTGAACCTTTCCCAGACCAGTGACGGCTTTCTGATGGAAGCTCATCCCAAGCTCAGGCCGGTAGATGCACCGACGCCAGGTATCTTCTTCGCCGGCTGTGTCGAAGCGCCTAAGGATATAAAGGACAGTGTCACCCAGGCCGGAGCCGCCGCCGCCCGTAGTTCCATTCTCCTGAATGCCGGTACTCTCAAAGGTGAGGCTATCAAAGCGATGGTAGACCTTAATAAGTGCACCTCGTGTGGTGTCTGTGCCCGCGTCTGCCCCTATGGGGCGATGAAGGTAGATGTTAAGGCTAAGTCTGGAGTGCACTTAGTAGCTGCAGCCTGTGCCGGCTGTGGCGCCTGTGCCGCGGAGTGCCGCTTCGATGCTATAACCATGCAGCACTTCTCCGATGACCAAGTCCTGGCTCAAATAGACGCTGCTCTGGAGACAAACTCTGAGCAGAAGATTATTACTTTTCTGTGCAACTGGTGTAGCTATGCCGCCAGTGACCTAGCTGGAGTATCGAGATTACAGTTCCCACCAAATAACCGCTTCATCCGCACTATGTGCAGCGGAAGGGTAGATGAGAGCTTTATCCTCCACGCCTTTGAAAAGGGTGCACCCCTGGTGCTGCTCTCCGGGTGTCATTTAGGTGACTGCCACTATATCAGCGCTAATCACTGGACTCTGCGCCGGGCTGATAAGCTGTGGGATAAGCTGGAAAAACTGGGCATCCGTCCCGAAAGGCTACAACTGGAATGGATAAGCGCCGCTGAAGGCCCACGGTTTGCTCAAATAATGCGCCAGCTTGAAGAGATGTGCCAGAAGGTTACACCGGAGGAGATAGCTTATACTCGAAAAGTGCTGTCCGCGCAGAGGCTGGCAGCAAAGGAGGAGCCGACCGCCGAAGATGAGCTAAGCGATGTGGCGAAGGTGTGAACGAGATGGAAGAGCAACTCAAGTGTCTCCACTGCGGCTTTGAATATAAAATGGCTACGGATGCCAAGAAGGGGCTTCACGAGAGGGTCTGCCCCAGATGCAAGTCGAACAGCGTGCGTCGATTGCCAGATAAGAAAGAATAGCGAGTAACGCTCTTTTTTGGGAGGAGCATTATGGTGAAGAGTGTGTTGATCACCGGGGCTACGGGATTCATCGGCAGCCATCTGGTCAAGGCAAATCTTTCCGAGGGGTATCAAGTCCATGCCTTGGTGCTTCCGGACGACCCAGAGGGTTCCTGGCTCAAATCCAAAGGTGTGGAGATAGTAACCGGGGATATCCGTGATTATGAGGCGGTGAAAAGGGCGGCGTCCGGCGTGGATGTAATTTTCCACTGCGCCGCGGTAGTTACGGACTGGGCACCTAAGAAGCTTTTCAAAGAAGTTACGGTTGGCGGTACGGATAACATCTGTAAGGTGGGGCTAGAGGCTGGAGTTTCCCGGCTGGTGGATATGAGTACCAACGACGTCTTCGGGCTGGACGAGTCACAAGTGATGGACGAGACCTTCCCCATGTCCCCATGGCATGAGCCGTATTCTGATTCCAAAATTGAAGCCGAGAAAATCTGCTGGCGATACCACAAAGAGCATGGACTACCGGTGACAATGGTCTATCCCTGCTGGGTTTATGGCGAGGGAGATAAGACCTTTGTGCCGCTACTTGCCGATGCCATATTGAAGCGGGAACTCATTTTCTGGCGGAAGGACGTCATAGTCTGGCCCACTTACATAGAGAATCTGGTTGACCTTTTGATGCTAATCGCTGAGAATAAGCGTGCTGTGGGCAATGGCTACCTCGTGCATGATGGCGAATCTACCACGCTGGAGGGGTTTTGTGCTGGTATCGCCAGGTCGCTGGGTGTCCCGCCTATCACCACATATATCCCGTATTCTGCAGCCTATGCGGCGGCAGCAGCTATGGAATTTGCCTGGAAGCTGCTACGGAAGGAAAAGCGGCCGCTTCTCACCACCTACACTGTGAAGAACCTCGGGTCAAGGCTCAAGTTTACTATAGCTAAAGCGGAGCGCGAGTTGGGCTGGAAGCCGAAGATACCTTATAGCGAAGGATTCAGGCGAACGATGGAATGGCTGAAGACGCTCGACCTCGAGACACTGAAGCAAAAGTAAAGTGTAAAAATGTGAGAACGCTTATTTGTCAATATCGGAGCGCCTTTTTATTCTGTCATTGCGAGGAACGAAGTGACGTGGCAATCTCGGTGGGATGGGGGTTGGTCTGTCATCGTGCGGGGCATTAGTCCTGAAGCAATCCTTGAGTTTCCCTTTCCACCGAAGGAGAGGGTAGGGTGAGGCTGAGTGAGAGATTCTTCGCGGAGCCTGCCCTGAACGAGATTCTTCGGTCGCTGCGCTCCCTCAGAATGACAAAGAGTGGAGGACTCAGAATGACACAAAGCGAAGGGCTTGAATGACAAGTGAATAATTAGGAGTATGGTGCTGCCATGAAAGACTTTAATGATAAAGTAGCCTACATCACCGGTGGCTCCAGCGGCATTGGCCTTGCCACAGCGAAAGCGCTATCAACAGAAGGCGCCCACGTCATTATCTTTGCCCGGAAAAAGGACCGCCTTGAACATGCACTGGAGGAAATCAAGAGCAAACGGATTTCCAGCTCGCAGCGATTTTCCTGCATGACAATGGATGTTTCCAATTGGGAGGAAGTCAGAAAAGTCATGTCCAAGGCCGTAGCTCAATTCGGTGTGCCGGATGTGCTCATAAACTGCGCCGGGCGAGCCTACCCCCGTGTTTTCGAGGAAATCAACTACGAACAATTCGATGAGACCATGAAGATAAACTTCCATGGAATTTGGCATACCACTTCTGCGCTTGTGCCTTATATGAAGGAGCACGGCGGATACATCGTTAATGTATCTTCTATAGCTGGTTTCATCGGCCTGTTCGGCTATACCGATTACAGCGCCTCTAAGTTTGCCATAATAGGTTTTTCCGAGGCTTTGAGGAGCGAGCTAAAGCGGTACGGCATAACAGTATCTGTACTCTGTCCGCCAGATACGGATACCCCGGGCTTCCACGAGGAGAACAAGACGAAACCGGAGGAGACTAAAGCGATCTCTGGCAGTGCCAAGTTGATGCAGCCTGATGAGGTGGCTCGTGCCCTGCTTGCTGGTATGCGGAAAGAGGCAAGGCACATTATCCCCAGTTTTGATGGCAAGTTGATATTTCTGTTAAAGCGCCTGTTACCCGGGCTGGTCGAATTCGTGATGGACAGCACCATAAAGAAAGTGCAGGCAAAGAGGGGTGAAAAATGAGCAGCGATAAAAAGGACAGGATAATACCGATATTAGAAATAGTCACCGCGGCGGGACTCATCCTCTTCTGGATTGGGTTCTTTACCGTCGGCCTAGCCCCGGAAAACCCTCCAGAGTGCTATTTCGCCTACGAACATGCCTTCCCCTTGCCCGATATATGTCTTGCCTTCCTCCTACTAGCCGCAGGTGTCCTCCTGCTCAGACAGAATCCGCTGGGAAGGACACTGTCCCTGATTGCCGCTGGGGCGCTTGTCTTCCTCGGGCTACTCGACTTCAGCTTTAACCTTCAGAACGGTATTTACCTCGCCTCCGCCATTGACCTGGTCTTGAACGCCTTCATAAACGTCTGGTGTATGGCCGTTGGCCTCGTCATTATATGGATTTCAAGTAGCCGCGCCGCCTAGATTTCAGAGGCAGACATTCAGGTCTGTCCGCTTCATTTCATGCTTCGAAAGCAAGCCAACTGATGTAGTTGCGACCCTTTTTTAGGGTCGCCTTGTGCGTGGCTAAAGCCCCGCAGCTACAGTGATTCTTAGCACAGGTCTGAAGGGCGTCTGTTTCTGCTTGTGGATGGGATAACCTGCATTCCAGTTGACGCCATTTCAGGCACTATATAATCAATGGCTTAGAGCCGATGTGGTTGGGCGGTTAGCTTAGCGGTTAGAGCGCTTGCTTCACACGCAAGAGGTGTGGGCCTAGCTTCGGAGTCTCCGGAACCAGATACGAAATTAGGGCCACGAAGCAAGAGGTGTATGTTTACAAAGCTGGTTTTTAGGGCTAAAATAGATATGATTTTGGGCGGTTAGCTCAGCGGTTAGAGCGCTTGCTTCACACGCAAGAGGTCACTGGTTCAAATCCAGTACTGCCCATGCCGAAGTGGCGGAATGGCAGACGCGCTACGTTCAGGGCGTAGTGTCCGTACGGACATGTGGGTTCAAATCCCACCTTCGGCACCATGCGCCTGTAGCTCAGCGGATAGAGCGCAGCCCTGCGGAGGCTGAGGTCGTGGGTTCAAATCTCACCAGGCGTACCATTTTGGGCGATTAGCTCAGCGGTTAGAGCACCTGCTTTACACGCAGGGGGTCAGTGGTTCAAGTCCACTATCGCCCACCAGTTAGGTAATAGTATTACCACAAATTTTAAATCTATTCCAATCTGTCCAAATTCTTGGTGCTACTTTGGTTTTTCTTCGTAAAAGTGGTGATGTTATTTACCCTACCCTACATATTTCATCTACTTATTCATTCATACACACCATTGGGTTAATCAAGATCTAAGTGCTCCTTGATAGCTCCACGCACTTCGTGTTGAAGCTGAGGGTCATCCAGATATCCCAACAATCTTCCCAGTCGTTGTTTGGAGATTGTCCTTATCTGGTGAGCCATGATAATCGATTCTAAGGACTGACCTGCCTTTCCTTCGGCTAAAAGAACCTCAGAGGGATACAAACGTCGTTGAGTTGAAGTAATGGGCAGGATTGTAACATTAGGCATGGCTTGGTTGAATTCTTCGTTGCTTACTATGAGTACCGGCCGTGTACCTTTTTGTTCGGCTCCCGCCACAGGATCAAGGTTAGCCTCCATAACAGCCCACTGAAAATCCGACATTAGACTATCCTCGCAGCAGTTTCAGCATCAGCAGTTTGGAAAATAGCTTCAACCTCCTCTATATCTTTAAGTAATAAAGGATCCCTGGCCCCTTCTTGCCATAGTGCTTGCCGTGCCTGCCTCCGCAACTCATGCAACTCTTTGAGCAATGCTTGCTCCACCAGGGCATTCTTGCTGGGCGCTATTCCTCGAGCCATAACCTCGTCTAAGGCAGCAAGAACATCAGTATGCAAGTTAAATGTCGCTTTTTTTGTCTTTCCGCGCATATATCTAACCCTCATATTCATATTATTAGTATCTCTATTTCTCATTATAGCATAGGTTTTCACACTTAGCAAGCTATTTTAGGAAGTCTATTTACCTTGCAATATTTTGCGGAAGCAAGGCAGTTTGGCCCAGATGCCAAGTATTTCACTAAAGTCCAAGGCCATGCTCACCTACAAAAATAGAGGAAAGTCGCCCTACTAATTTTAAGTAGGTGCAACCTTCCGAGCAATTGTTTAGTGTTATCGACACTTCAGCCGATGCTGGCTATCAGGACTACGCTATTATATTATTGCTACTTGACTCTGGGCTTCGTGTCTCTGAGCTTTGCAGTCTGACACTTGACCTAAAAGAATGGGAAAACTTCTACAATTATGACCGACCTCACGCAGCTCTGGGTGGACAAAAACCTTACGGGAGGTTCAGCGAGAAGATAAAGCTTTGTGTGTAAACGGTCTTATTCAGTCTCACAGCCCCTTGACAAAAATGTTAGCTGATGATAGATTTGTTCCATCGATTATCGAACGAGTCGTCAGTCGAGTTTCGTATTTCTTTTTAGCATTATTATTCTGGTGTGGTAGAAAACATTGATTGATATCTGAGAAAACAGTCGATTATCTGCATATAACAAAGCAAAATCACGTTACTTTAAAATGTCCCCCCTTAAAATGATGGAAGAAAAGTGTCACTAATGTACCGGACGGGTACAGAATATTACAAAAAATAAAAGGAGGTTGTTCATTATGGCAAAGTTCGGGACGCAAGAATGGGTGGATGTGTACATGGAGGAGATTAATAAAAGCAAGGCATACGAGGAGGCGGCTAAGACCTGGGAAGGTGATCTTTACTTTATTGTGGAAAAGGGCGGCCCCATCAAAGAGCCAATTATCGAGTACGTAGACCTTTATCATGGTAAATGCCGAAAAGCAGAAATTGTTACCGACACCAAAAAATACAACCCGGAATTTATAATTTCAGCTCCATATCATATCTGGAAGAGAATATGCTTGAAGCAGCTCGATTCTACGCAGGCGCTTATCACCAAGCAATCCAAGCTCATGACGGGCTCCAAGGGCACCCTGGCCAAAATCCAGCGCTACACCAAGGCGTCTAATGAGCTGACCAACATCACTGCACGAATACCCACCGAGTGGCCGGACTAAGCTGGATTAATCATTCATACAAAAAATAGAGGAGGTTAGTATGTGGAATTTTTCATGCCCGTTGATTGTTTACGGCGATAATGCTCTGGAGTATCTTTTACAGGTCAAGGGCAAAAAAGCTTTCATCGTCACTGACAAGAACATCGTAAAGCTTGGTCTAGCAAAATTGGTTACCGACCAACTTGACGCAGTAAACATTAAATGGGAAATTTTTGATGAAATAGAACCCGAGCCTTCGCTTAACACTATCAATAAAGGCAAAATAGCGGTGGGCAAATACCAGCCCGATTGGGTCATCGGAATAGGTGGTGGTTCATGTATGGATGCAGCCAAGGCTATTATCTGCCTGCTGGCTCGGCCTGACCTCGAACCTGATGCCGTATCCGTAATCGAAACTTTCAATTTCAGAGAAAAAGCTAGGCTGATGGCCATTCCCACCACCAGCGGCACGGGTTCTGAAGCTACCTGGGCAGTAGTGCTCACCGACACAAAAGATAACCGCAAACTCGGTCTGGGTACAACCGAAGATATGCCGGATGTCGCCATACTCGATCCTGTTATGGTTATGAGTATGCCCCCACAAATCACAGCCGACACCGGCATGGATGTCATCACTCACGCTATAGAGGGATACGTGTCAACGTGGGGTACCAGCATCACTGACGGCCCAGGATTGATCGCCACACGGCAAGCTTTGGAATATCTGCCTAAAGCATATAAAAACGGGAACGACCTTGAAGCACGTAAGGAGATGATGTACGCCGCAACGCTCGCTGGTATGTCCTTCGGCAATTCCATGGCAGGTCTGGGACACAGCACCGGCCACGCTCTCGGCGCAATTTTCCATATTCCTCATGGACGCACCGTGGGTCTCTTCCTGCCCTATACCATGGAATATCTTATTAACGGTTCTGAGGAGACAACAGCCAAATATGCTGAGATGGCGCGCTTCTGCCGCCTCGCATCCGGCTCTGACAAGGATTGCGCTAAAGCCCTGGTAGCCAAGGTCCGTGCACTGGCGAAAGAAATTGGCCAACCGCTCTCGGTCAAGGACTGCGGCATTGACAAGGCAAAGTTTGAGCAATCAATACCCGGGCTGATAGAAAGGGCATTGAATGAGGTCATGACGATAACCGTCACCCGCGTTCCCGGCGAGGAAGACCTGGGTAAGATATTTGAGTACGCTTACACAGGCAAGAGCATCGATTTCTAAAGAAATATGTTGGGAGGAAACCATGAAAGGTTATCATGGCAAGATTCTAATAGTTGATCTCAGCAAGGGTACGCTCAAAGATGAGCCACTGAATGAAAAATATGCCCGTGACTTCCTCGGCAGCACCAGCCTTGCCGCGCGCTACCTCTTTGACATGGTCGATGGGAAAACTGACCCATTGGGACCAGATAACCCACTTATCCTCATGCCCGGTCTCTTTAATGGCACCAGCGGGCCCAGTGTCAGCCGCTGGGGTGGTGCTACTAAATCTCCATACACCGGGCATTACGGCGATGCCAATGCCGGCGCCTGGTTCGGCGCGGAGCTCAAGAGTGCCGGCTACGATGGCATCATCCTCAAAGGCCAATCGCCCAAGCCCGTATACATTTATATCAAGGACGGCGTTGCCGAGCTAAAGGACGCCAGCCACCTTTGGGGCAAGGATACTTACAAGACCCAGGAGGAAATCAAAAAGGAATACGGAGATAATCGCATACAAATTGCATGTATCGGCCCCGCCTCGGAGAACTTGGTGCTCTATGGTAATATCATGTCCGAGTATGGTCACAGCCTTGGCCGGGCAGGACTGGGCTGCGTCATGGGCTCCAAGAAGGTCAAGGCCATCGCGGTTCGCGGCAAGATGAAGCTTCCCATGCAGGACCCCGAAAAGTTCCGCGAATTCACACGTCAGGCTATGCAGGAGGTCAAAGAGAGTCTTTTATCTCAGTTTATGCATGAAACCGGCACGGCCGGATGGATTGATAATGCAATTGCCTACGGTGATAGTCCAACGAAATATTACACCGCTGATACCATGCCGGAAACAACAAAAATAAGCGGTGCCACGCAGGTGGAGCAATATCAGACCGATAGTACCGCCTGTTATGGCTGCCCAATACGCTGTCGCAAGATACTCCAGATCAAAGAAGGAAAATATTTATACGACAGGGTCGAAGGCCCTGAATATGAAACGCTGATTGCCTGGGGGGCAATGATGGGACTGGACCTTGATATGTCCACCGCCGTTTACTTAAACGAGCTGTGTAACGCCTATGGTTTCGATTCTATCAGCAGCGGCGCCAGCGCCAGCTACGCTTATTATCTGTATAACCTGGGGGTAATTTCGGACAAGGACACCGGCGGTCTTAAGCTTACCTGGGGAAATGTTGATGCCGCCATCGAGCTTATCCACCAGATCGGCAAGAACCAGGGCTTCGGTGCTGTAGTGGCAGGTGGGACGAAGCGGATGGCTCAGAGATATGGCCGCCCGCTTGGCGAGGCCGTCCAGACGAAGGGCCTCGAGATCCCCATGCACGACCCAAGGGCATTCCTCGGCACGGGACTTGTCTACGCAACCTCACCACGCGGTGCCGACCACAACAAGAGTGACATGTGGGCTATTGATTGTGGCTCCTCGGGCATGTCGGCCATGCCCGAACTGGGGCTTAATGTGGGAGACCGCTGGGGAGATGATAAGGCTCAGATGGTTGTGACCAGCCAGAACTTCCGAGCTTTGCTTGATTCACTAGGCATCTGCGTTTGGCCCATTATACCAATCCCCATATTGTGTGGCATGATTAGCGCTACCACGGGTTGGGATGTAGACTTGGACAAGTTAATGAAGGCTGGAGAGCGGGCCTTCCAGCTGCAGCGGGCTCTTTCTTGCAAGCTCGGCATTACCTCTAAGGATGATGTGCTTCCCGAGCTCATCATGAGGCCGCTTCCCGATGGCGAGCAGCAGGGCCATGTGCCTAACATGGAAAAGATGCTGCCCGAGTACTATGCCCTCAGAGACTGGGACAGCACTACCGGCAAGCCGTCAAAGAAACGCTTAGAAAGCCTGGGCATGCCGGAAATCGCTGCATCAATCGGCGCTAAGTAGAGCCAAACACGGATGCGAAAATTAAAAGCTGGCTGCCTTAAGGCAGCCAGCTTTTTTAACCGCCGCCAGTTATGGGTAGCAGATCAAGGTTATCGCCATCTTCAAGCACCGGCTCATCTAACTGCCTGATATTCCTGCCATTAAGCAGGACATTGCTGTTATCCCAGACCGACTGCTTCTTCTTGATACCCCTGGATTTGAGCTTTTTCTGATATACGGGCCCGTAATTAGTCTCAACATAATCCCTGGCTTCATCAATACTGTTTACTTCCACCGCTACAGCTCGCACACCCAGGAAAAGCCTCCACGGCCCGATGAAGTTGATATTGACTCTAGCCAAGATTGACCACCTTACCTTATAAACCTATGGTATTAGACATTATAATTTGTTTTTGTACTATGTCAAGGTGTTGTGCCAAGACATGGTATCCATTCCAGGGGCCTAAATTAACAGCTACTTTATCCGGGATTTGGTTGATGTAAGCAGTATATCCGTACTTTAAAAACTGTATAGTATGTCTTGGACACCGCACAACAATCCATTGACAAGAAAGGTTAGTTAATGATAAGTTATGTTGCATTAATTATCCGAATGAGCGGTCAGTCGAAATATTAATATTCATTAAATCTCTCCCCCTTAAAATGATAGAAGAAAAGTGTCACTAATGTACCGGGCGAATACAGAATATTAACAAAGAAATTACCCAGTACAGAGTCAGACACTATTCCAATTGTGATAGAAAGCGCAGAAGGAGAAAATGAGGCCACCGAGTGACCTGGTGGTAGTTAGAGAGCCAAAAACAACTCCAGATGGTTAACAAGGTCGAGTTTTTGAACAACTTCTATTGTTCTTGAAGGGAAGGTGGCTTTAATCTCGGGAGCAGTACTGGAAAGGGTAGGTACGGCATGGCCACTGACCTGGTAAAGGAGGGTGTATGCATTAGTGGAGAAAAACTTAAAGACGACAAGGACCAGTAAAAAGGAAGGAGGATTAAAAGTCGATGAAAAAGTGGTACAACGTTTTGGCAATTCTGGTGGCTACAGTTATTGTGCTTGGCATGTTTGCCATGGCCTGCGCTCAGAAGCCTGCGCCCCCTCAACCCACCGGTCCCATAACCATAAAGGTAGGATTACCAACGCCTCTGAGCGGTCCGGCAGCCCCCTGGGGAAATATTGGCATGGACCCCTATTTGGCCTTTGTTGAACTATTGAATAAGGAAGGCTTTCAGGTAGGTGGTCAGACTTGCAACTTCAAGTTGATTGCAGTTGACGACCAGAATTCACCTGAGGGCGGTGCTGCCGCGGCTAAACAGCTCATATACGGCGACGGCTGCAAGTTCTTAGCCGGACACTGGAGCTGGAACTTCCCGGCTATATCAGCCGTGACCAACCCGGCTAAAGTCATCTTTGTGACCAGGACCGGCAATGAGGCCGTACCTAGCAGTTGGGGCGGTTTATATGACCCCAAGACGATGCCTTATGTTGTTTTTGGCAATCCGTCTCACAGCCAATTCACATCTGATTGCTTTGCAATTGTCGAGGCATACCCCAATTACAAAAAGCTGGGCATTCTCGACTCGGTTCAAGGCAAAGGCGCAGGCTGGAACGACGTAGATAAGTCGCTTGATGATGGGGGAATCAAATATCACCATGAGTGGTTCCCTGTTGGTACAACGGACTTTACTCCCTTCATCACCAGGTTTAAAGAAGCGGATTGCGATATTGTCTATATAGCCGGATGGATCAGTGAAACATGGTTTTTCGCCAAACAGCGCTGGGAGATGGGCTACAAGGACATGAAGGTTGGTCATTCTGGTCCATTCGTCGATATAAACATGTATAAAGCAATCGTCGGTGCTGATGCTGCTCAGGGTCTCATAGGTCAGTATTGGGCTAACTGGGACTTAAAGAAGACCAAGGTTAACCCCAAATACGTCGCCATGTGCCAGGAAGCAATGAGTATGGTGGCGGAGAAGCAGGGTAAACCATTTGCTTACACCGGCTGGATAGGCTGGTTCCCGTCTCACCTATTGATCCTGAGCCAAGCAATGGAGAAGGCTGGCACTGTGGAAGATACCGACGCCATCATGAAGGCTATACGCGGTGGCACCTTTGACACCACGACGGGTAAATGGACAATGTCGGGGGCAAAAACTTACGGTTCACCAATAGTTTTTGGAACCCCTAGCGCCCTGTGCACTATCCAGGGTGACAAAGAAGTATATCTTTCTGAACATCCCATGGAACCCATCCCATAACAACACAGAAACGAGATAAGGAGGATTGGTATGCCTCCGCAAATCACAGGCGATAGCGGCATGGCCACTGACCTGGGGAAGGAGGGTGTATGCATTAGTGGGGGAAAACTTGAAGTGAACAATGACCAGTAAAATAAAGAAGGAGGATTAAAAAGTCGATGAAAAAGTGGTACAACGTTGTGGCAATTTTAATGGCCACGGTTATTGTGCTTGGCATATTTGCCATAGGCTGCGCGAAGACGGCGCCACCACAACCCGGCGGGCCCATCACCATAAATATAGGAGAACCAGTGGCTCTGAGCGGGTCGGCAGCGCCATGGGGGCAGATTCCTACACCCTTCCGTGAAGCCTGGTTCGAGGTATTCAATAGAGAAGGCTTTCAGGTAGGTGGTAAGACTTACAACATTAAGTTAATTCAAGTTGACGATCAGAACACACCTGAGGGCGGTGCTGCCGCGGCTAAGCAGCTCGTATTCGGGGACAAGGTGAGGTTCATCGCCGGGCATTGGACCTGGAACTTCTCAGCCGTAGCAGCTGTGACCAACCCGGCCAAAGTCATCTTTGTGACCAGGACCGGCGCCCCCGATCAGCTACCTGCCAGTTGGGGCGGTTTATATGACCCAAAGACAATGCCTTATGTTGTTTTTGGCACTCCGTCTCAAGAAGAATTTACAGCTGATTGCTTCGCTCTCATCAAGGCTTACCCCAACTACAAAAGGCTAGGCCTTATGGACTCGGTCCAGAGCGGCGTAGATAGCGCAGGCTGGAGAGCCTTAAAAAAGGAGCTTGACGCAGCGGGAATCAGGTATCACAATGAGTGGTTCGCGGTGGGCACGTCGGACTTTACTCCCTACATCACCAGATTTGCAGAAGCGGGTTGCAATCTCGTCTTTGTCGCCGGGTGGGTCGGTGAATTTATGCTGTTCTCCAAACAGCGGTGGGAGATGGGCTACAAGGACATGAAGGTTGGCTGTTCCGGCCCATTCGTAGACATAAACATATATAAAGCGGTCTGCGGCCCTGACGCTGCTCAGGGCCTCATTGGCGCGTACTATGATAACTCACAATTCAAGGAGACTAAGGTGAACCCCAAATATATCGCCCAGTGTCAGGAAGCTCTGAGGATTGCGGCGGAGAAGACGGGCAAGCCGTATACCTATACCGGTGAAATAGCCTGGCTGCCGTCTCACGTATTGATACTGGTTCAGGCGATGCAGAAGGCCGGCACTGTGGATGATACCGATGCCATTATGAAGGCTATACGTGGTGGCACCTTTGACACCACGATAGGTAAATGGACAATGTCGGGTGAAAAGACATATGGTTCAGCTGTAGTTTTCGGATCCCCTGCTCCCCTCTGCACCATCCAGGGTGACAAGGAAGTATATCTTTCCGAATATCCAACGAAACCACTGCCGTAACAACACAGAGACGAGATAAGGAGAATTGGTATGCCCCCTGCCGAAATATGGATTGACGGACTGGTTCAAAGTTGCATCTATATGACGATGGCGTTCGGTATGGTGCTGGTATTCAGCATCCTCGGTATTCTGAACTGGGCACATGGCCAGTTTTACATGCTGGGCGCTTTCGTTGTCTATTACGCAATCACGGCAGCGGGCATACCATTCCCTATAAGCTTGCTGATATCCGGTGTAGTTGTAGGCGGATTGGGTATGCTGGTGGAGAAGTTCGTCATTGAGCGCCTCACCTCACCTGGTTACGGCATGTTATACGTAACCGTAGCCACCCTGGCGCTCATGTTCTTCTTCGAGGGTGCTGCCGGTATGGCCTTTGGCCTTATGGATAAGGGACTGTCCACGGTACTCCCCGGCGTACTTGACCTGGGTTCATTCAGCGTGAGCTACCAAAAAATTGCCGTAATCATTTTCACCCTGGTCATCATGATTTCCATGTACATCGTGCTCAACCGTACTAAGGTGGGACTGGCTATCAGGGCGGCAGCCCAAGAACCGGTGGCCGCTAGCTTATACGGTATCAGCGTAGGACGAGTTTCATTAATTGTCATGGGTATCGGCTGCGCACTGGCGGCGATGGCCGGCGGTATCATGGCGCCTGTCTACACAACTAACCCTTTTATGGGGCGTATTCCCATGATTATGTCCCTACTGGCCATTATCATCGGAGGCCTGGGCAGCCTCACCGGCGCCATCGTGGGTGGCATCATACTGGGGTTCCTTAACAGCGTCATAGCGTATCATTTGTCCTACGTTTCTGAGTTCGTACTCTTCCTGCTTGTTATCATCATCCTGCTGGTCAGGCCTCAAGGGTTATTTGGAGCCCCTCTAAAATAATGCCGTATTTCGATTATAAAACCTTGATACCAAGAACGGTTATCGGGGTGCTGATTGCCCTGTTTGTTATCATTCCTGTTTTCACAACTAATGTTATAACCATATCCATATTTATATCAAGCGGAATCTGGGCAATTGCGGTTATGGGCTTTGTGCTTATATTGAGGACCGGTCAGTTCAGCATGGGGCAGGCGGCGTTCATGGCATTGGGCGCTTATACCTCAGCTATACTCACCATCAAATTAGGCATGCCGTTCTGGCCCAGTTTTTTATTAGCCGGCATTGTATCAGGAATCATTGCCCTGATAATCGGCTTGGTGGTATTGAGGGTGGGCGGCATATATTTCTCCATTATTACGCTCGCTTTTGGCGAGGTCGTGAGGATTTTTGCTCAGCAGATGGAAGGTATAACCCGTGGCGCCAGGGGGCTTATACCACCCATGCCTCCTACCATCGTTTTAGGCGGTTTTGAAATAAATTTTGCTGCCGGTCCGGTGCCATACTATTACTTTATGATACTTCTTGTAGCAATAACAGCTGTGGTTTTTTGGCGGATCGACCGCAGCCGTATGGGCGGCACATTTTCTAGTATGGCAGCCAATCAGATACTTGCTGAACATCAAGGTATACATCTCATGAAGTACAGGGTAATTGCTTTTACAATAGCAGGAGTGTTTACCGGGTTTGCCGGTGCCTATTACGCCAACTTCCTGTCAATAATAACTCCACTCATGTTCGGATTATGGCAGTCCATACAGATAATGATGATGAGCATCGTAGGCGGCATCAGCTCGATAGTCGGTGGGGCGCTCATAGGTGCTACTATACTGTATACTTTAGGTATCTATCTGTCCCGCCTCCCAATATTCAATATTCAGTATTTATTGTTCGGCGCTGCCGTTGTGCTAGTGCTGCTGTTTCTCCCCAAGGGAACCGGGCTGGTTGACCTGTGGGGCAAGTTCTGGCACAAGGTGTTTAGAGAGCCTGAAGAATATGAAATGCCTGAAGAATCTGAGATGGCTGTAGAATAAATTGGGAAATTAAACAGAAATGCCGTTACTTGAACTGAATGGTCTAACAAAATTGTTTGGCAAGCTGGCTGCACTTGAAGATATAGACCTCAACGTCGAGGAGGGTGAGGTGCTGGGCATCGTCGGTCCCAACGGTTCTGGCAAGACCACGATGATTAACATTATCTCCGGATATTACCGCCCTACTCGGGGAACGATTTTTTTTAATGGCGAGAAAATATCCGGGCTGCGGCCCGACCAAATAGCCTCCAGGGGCATAGTCAGGACTTTCCAGTCAAATGTACTTTTCGAGGGGGCTACAGTACTGGAAAGCATGCTAATTGGTTCTTTCTTGCAATATAAAACGAAGGACTGGCAGTCTATTCTTGAATCTAAAGCTTATAAAGATGACCACGAAAGAGTTGTAGGCAGAGTGATTGAATTATTGAAGACATTCGATATATTTAACGACATATTTCTGCCGGCGGCGGGACTTTCACACGGTTATCAGAGGATGCTTGGTATCGCTATGGCGCTCATAGCAAATCCCAAGGTACTGCTGCTCGATGAACCTACCACGGGTATGAACCACGAGGAGGCTATGTTCGTAGTTGAGAATATCAAGAAGATAAGCGAACAGGGCGTTACGGTTTTAGTGATTGAACATAATATGAAGATAGTTTTGAACATAGCCACCCGGATTGTCGTGCTCAACTTCGGCAATAAGATCGCCGAAGGCAAACCTGAGGAAGTGATTAATAAACAAGAGGTCATTGAAGCCTACCTGGGCACGGAGACCATATAGAGATGCTGGAACTTAAGAATGTCTGCGTTTATTACAAAAAACATATCGCAGTCAGGAATTTGTCCCTATCCGTAAATAAAGCTGACTTCGTCACCATTTTGGGAGCAAACGGAGCTGGCAAGACATCAACGCTCAATGCCATTAGTGGCATCATAAAAGTCAGGAAGAGAATTGGGGAAGAGGGGTTAAATGGCGAGATTTATTTTAAGGGGAAGAAAATATCGGGCCTGTCAGCTGCAAATATAGCATCTCGGGGCATTATCCAGATACCTGAGGGGAGAAAGATTTTCCCGCTCTTGACAGTCAGGGAGAATTTACAGGTGGGAGCTTATCTACGCAAAGATAATGAACAGGTGCATAGGTCACTTGAGAAAGCGCTGGCCCTTTTCCCCGACCTTAAGGACAAACTAAATGCCAAGGGCCGAGAGCTGAGTGGTGGACAGCAGCAGATGCTTGCTATCGCACGTGGACTGATGGCGCAGCCGGAAGTTCTTCTGCTTGACGAGCCTTCTTTAGGGCTTAGTCCCTTACTGCGCCAGCAGCTGGCTGAGAAGATGAGAGAGATCAGCCGCGAGGGAATGACGGTAGTCCTGGTGGAACAGAACGCGCGTCTCGGCCTCATGCTGGCATCTTACGGCTATGTCTTAGAAAATGGTCAATTGTCATTGGAGGGCAAGACTTCCGAGCTGCTTAACAACGAAGACGTGAAAAAAGCGTACCTCGGAGTTTAGAAGTCATCCAGAGTCCACACGTCTAATTGCTGGCCAGTATTTACCAAACATCAAAGAGGCTTTTATGAAAGAATACATATGGTTCAATAGCTATGACCCGGGTGTGCCGCATACCTTGCAGCCCTACCCTGATATCACGGCGCTCGATGTCCTCGCTGATTGTCTAAAAGAAAGGCCGGAGCATCCCCTGGCCATCTTTCAGGGTAGGAAGGTTTCTTATTTTGAGGTTGAAGAACACAGCAATGCCCTGGCAAGCGCTCTAATTGCCAGCGGTGTGAAGAAAGGCGATAGAGTTATAAGCCTCTTCCTCAACTGCCCGCAGACCTTTATCGCATTCTTCGCCATCTGGAAGGCGGGAGGTATAGTGGTGCCGCTCAATCCGTTTTATACGGCGTTTGAGCTGGAGCGCTCAATAAACGATGTCGAGGCGGAGGTAGCAATAGTCGGCTCGACTTATTATCAGGCAGTCAAATCTTTCCAACCGCACACCAAGCTGCGCCTGGTGATTGCTTCAGACCTGGATACATACGCGAAGTCGCCAATCGAGAAGGAAAGCGATTCAGTCCGACTAGAAAAAGGAGACGTTTGGTGGAGTGACCTCATAGAGAAATACAAAGAATCGTCTCGTCCAGCCGCTAAAGTGAAACCTTCGGACACAGCCGTAATACTGTTCAGCGGCGGTACTACCGGCACTCCCAAGGGCGTCATGGGCAGCCACCACTCGATTATCATCACTGCCATGTTCCATCGGGCATGGTATAAGTCGGTGAGAGTCGAGTGGAAGGATAAGGCGCTGGTCCCATTGCCACTGTTCCATTCCTTCGGTGTCTATATTTGCTTTGGCGTGCACCTGATGTGTCATATGCCCCAGGTACTTATACAGAACCCCCGGGATATTAAAAATGTTGTTAATGCTATCAGAGATTACAAGATAGCCAGCGTTTCTGTTACTCCCACCACGTTGATAGCGATACTGAATTATCCTGACCTCAAACCCGATGATTTGCGGTCGCTAAAAGGGGTAGGTTCAGGCGCAGCTCCATTGATGGCCGAGACCAAGCACCAGTTCGAAAAGCTTATCAGCGGGCCTATTATAGAGGGCTATGGTTTAACTGAATCAGGAATTGTTGGAGCCAACTTCCCGTTTGAGGGAAAATGGAAGCAGGGCGCGGTCGGCGTACCCCCGATAGACGTAGTGGTGCGCATAGTGGACATTGATACCGGCACGAAAGAACTCAAGCAAGGACAAGAAGGCGAGATCATCATAAAAGCGCCACAATTGATGCAAGGATACTGGAGACGGCCGGAAGAGACAGCCGAGACCTTACGCGATGGGTGGCTGTATACGGGTGACATTGGCTACCTGGATGAAGATGGCTACCTCTTTCTGACATCCCGGAAGAAAGACCTCATTAAGTGCGGAGGCTTCCAGGTGTGGCCACGCGAGGTAGAGGAGATACTCATGATGCATCCGGCAATAGCGGAGGTATGCGTTGGAGGGATTCCCGACCCGCGGCAGGTGGAGGCGGTGAAGGCTTGGGTAGTGCTCAAAGCGGGACAACAGGCAACCCCGGAGGAGCTGCATGATTTCTGCAGGGAAAAGCTTACAGGCTACAAAGTACCCAGGTTCTTCGAATTCCGCAAGGACCTGCCTAAAACACTGGTGGGCAAGGTATTGCGCAGGCTATTGCAGGACGAAGAGAAGGGAACGTAAGCCTGATTAGCATATAATGTTAAATAATATGCTTTAAGGACTGTAAATCATTAAGCGGCGCTTATTTGGAGGACTAGAAAGGTGCCCAAGAGAACCAAGAAGGCATTGAAAAGTAATACTAGGTTGCAGCAAATATCCAAGGTTGCAGCCTCCCTGTTTGTCAAAAAAGGGTACATGCAGACTACAACCAAGGAGATCGCAGGGGCATGCAATATCAGCATCGGCACGCTTTATTACTATATCAAATCCAAGAACGATTTCATCAAAATATTTACTGAGATACATGCTAGTGATGTCCACAATTGGGAGAAGGAAATCCGCAAGGAAATGCTGAGTGTATCACCTGAGGAGATGCTTAAGATAGCCGTACGGAAATTTGCATACCTGATCGATAAAAGACAGGAAATGATCATCTTTTGGTATAACGTGTCAAGATACTTGACCCGTGAACAATTAGAGAGCACGATTAACGTCGAATTACGGATAGTTACTTTGTTTAAAGAAATAATAGAGTTGGGCTGTCGGAAAGGCCAGTTCAAAACCTTTGATCCATTAGTCACCGCATATAACATCCTGATGCTCTGTGACACATGGGCATTGAAAAGGTGGTACTTCCGCCACCTTTATACTATTGAGGAATATGCAAAGAGGTGCGAGAAACTAGCCGTTTCAATGGCACGTGGCTGCATCGACTATAAAACTACTTAACTGCAGGCATTTCCAGGCAGCTTCAAGTTAATATCTAAAGCTCAGCTGAGCGGATTTTTATAAAATTGCTCCTACTTCAACTCGTGCCAGACTCCAGCTGAACTTTTGTCCAAATTGTTGGTTGAAGCGCTCAATGATATAATGAGGTTAGATCGTTCTCCCATGCGTAGATAGCTCTGCACTGCCTAACACTGGGGAAGGAGGAATGCAATGGGTAAGAGGCTAACGAACAGGCAGACAATTTGCCAAACCAATCTGCAGGATGTTCCGGATCAGTCGGGCATTTATGTCATAAAAAACAGGAAGAGCATGTGTCAATACGTTGGAAGCGCGGGACCGGGCAGACTAGCTGAAAGGCTGAATGAGCACTTGGCGAAAAGAGACATCCCTGGAGCTCATACCTTCCAAATAAGGACCACGACGAGCGAGGAGGAAGCTAGACGTCTGGAAAGGCAATATAAACGTCGCTATAAACCGAGATATGGCGCCTGATATCGGCCTCACCTCCCAGAGTTGAACTCATCTGCCTGCAAACATTTGCCTGAATTGTTGCATGGTAGGCGAGTGTATGCTTGATAGTGCTGAAGGCAGGACACAGGTCAAGCGCTTTCTTAGCCGTTGGTTCCAGTTGATTGGCGGTTTCTTCCAGGCTTCGTACCTTCTTCTCCATCTCATCCACGCTGAGGCTGGTTCTCTCCAGCACATCTCTATACTCCATGGCTGCCTTTACAAAAGCCTGTGTTTCAATACCTCCTGGAGTGAGTGTCTTGCACAGAGATACGTACTGCGGAATATCGCCCGGTTCCAGACCCAGTTCTTTCACACTATTAACGATAGTGATCCCTGTTACAGCTTCTCCCACAGTCAACCTTGATTTCCTAACCTCAGCAGCAAGTTCCTTTAGCAGATCCACTCGCTCTGATACATCACCGACCTCAGGATAGTTACCAGCTTTCAGATCTGCAGTGACATTAGTTACAGCACCGACGCTGACACCGGCTTTCGCGGCTATTTCCCTGTATGATAGACCGCTAAAGTACAGCCTAATGATGTTGAGCTGTTTTCTTATTGATAGTTTTTCCATAATGCACCTCCTAACTATAATTCACGAGATAATTTCGATGTTTTCCGCGGAATATTTGAACGTCGTGAGCACCATTTGAACTCGCATTTGAGCGAGTACTGAACACCTCTTGAGCATCATTTGAACGGTCACTATTTGTTTCCTTTTCACACTTTTATGGCCAGGCACGATTCCATAGTTGCACTTAGAAGAAAAGATGAGCTACAATTTGGGAAGTGTCGTTTGTCGCTTGGTGAGGCTGAAGCTGAGGCTAAAAGTTCTGTCTATTGTACACTTTGGCCCACCATTAGATATCTATTAGCTCAAAATCAGCTAGGGATTAGGCAGCCGTCGGGACTATCCGAGGTCTGGGCTGTCTTAAGTTTTAACTGCGGCTGTTTCTCTCAGTGCCATTTTCATGGCGTCGGTGGGACATACATACATACATATGCCGCAGCCGATGCAACGGTTGGCATCGCGCACCGCTAAATCCCCATCCATCTTCAAGGCCTCCATCCAGCACCTGTCGATGCAGGCACCGCAACCAGTACAGGCATCGTCGTCTATCTTAACAACCCATTTGGCAATAAAAGCCTGACTGGGTACAGGGGAGCGCGCCGCCCCCCTTAAGAAGGGACAATGGCAGCCGCAGCAATTGCACAGGAGATCAATATATCTATCATTGGTGTTGGCATAATTATGGACGAGCCCCGCTTTCTCCGCTTCATCTATGCTCTTCCTGGCCTCCTCCTTGGAGAGGAGACGGACGAATCCATGACTGTTGGCGAATTCTGCCGATGGTCCGAAAATCATGCACAGGTTACTCTTAGGTTTGTCACAGGGCCTGTCTAACAAATCACCCTGATGCCGGCAGACACATGTTCCTGCGGCAATATACTCCGTTTTGTCTATAAGTTTCATCACCTCGTCATAAGGTAGAATCGTGGAGAGGTGGAAAATTTCCTCCTCCACCGGGACCTTTTTGGTTGTAGACGTGTCAGCAACAGCAGCCGGTGGTGGTGATGTCATCATTATGTTTCTCATGGCTTTTCCATAGTTTTTGAGTAGCTGCGCCAAGCGCTTAGTGCGCTCGTCTACTCTGCCGTGCATGAACTGGAATTCGAGAATGCCAGGAACGATGGGTAGTAACTCATAATACCTTTTGCCGTCCTTTTCTCTTGAACGCACCACGCCTTTGTCCGCCATTTCTTCTAGCTGTTTGCTTAGCTGACCGACATTTGCCCCTTTCATCTTGCTGGCCAGTTCCTCAACTGTTACTGGCTTGGTGGGCATGCTGCTGGCAATCTCTGCCTGCTCCGGCGTAAACAGCTCTTTAGCGAAGGCATAGAACTCGTCACAGGGTATTGAGGGATATGTTACGCTGCGGGCATTGAGCGCATCAGCCAGTTTCTTATAGGTCTCCTGTGTCATGTTTACCTTTCCTCCTTTAATGTTTGGTGCTCATATAATTTGTGCACAATCTTTTTGCCTGCATTATATATCAGAGGAATAGGCGAGTCAAGATGGCGTGATGAAGGTTGTTTGTTAAAGTAGTTGCGAGGCTTTAGCCTCGCTACAGCAAGGCGACCCTAAGGTCGCAACTATTGATTCAGAGAATTACGTGAGATGGCTGATTCAACTCGCCGGTTTGGTAGAAGAGCCGCATGCTAACTGCCACTTTTCTTGATCTTTTCTATCTCCTTTTCTACCGCTCTTTTTTCCCAGCCAATGTCATGTTTTATGAAGACTGCTACGGCATTGAACACGAGCCCTATTCCCCAAAACAACATCACCCACATCGGCCAGAAATAACCGGCACCTGTAAAGTACCAAATAGCTACCAGCATCAAATTGACGAGGACGTATGCGGTCAGATGTGAGTAAAATCCTCTCCTTCTTCGCACTCTATGTGTGGCTATTTCGCGGATTTCCTCTTCAGATATTTTTTTCGACATGATTCACCTCCTTTATTTAAAAGTTGCTGTTGAGCCGTTATAACTCGGTAAACCTCTCTCAAGCGGGATATAGAAAAATCCTCGCGTCTAGTCGATTCGCTTGAACATTTTCTTGGGTGCTCCGCATATAGGGCACTTCTCAGGAGCTTCACCCTCGACCGTGTTGCCGCAGTACTGGCAAACATAGATGGGCTTCTCGGCCATAGCCTGGCTCTTTTCCAGCATGCTGAGGGCAGTCTGATATAGGCGGTGATGAATCTGCTCAACTTTGTTTGCCAGGTCGAAGCTATCCTTCGCCTTCTTCTCACCTTCGGCCTCGGCCTGTTTCATGAAAGCAGGATACATCTCGGTGAACTCGTGATGCTCACCACTAATCGCAGCCAGCAGGTTGTCCTTGGTCGACTTTATCCCCTGCATCACCTTCAGGTGGTTACGGGCATGGACTGTCTCGGCATCTGATGCGGCGCGGAACAACCTGGCTATCTGCTTGTGTCCTTCCGCATCTGCCTTCTCGGCAAAATACAGGTACTTGCGGCTGGCCTGGCTCTCACCGCCAAAAGCGGCTTGCAAGTTTTCACTAGTTTTGCTCACAATCCACCTCCTAGTAAATTACTTAAGCTATATTTTAGTCATAAGCCTATTCTGAGTGAGGCTAATGATGCCACAGGCGACGGAGCCCTCTAATACTGTTTCTGTACCTCCGTAAACTTGAGCTTCATGTCAAACTGGAAGTACATGGCGGTTAGTAGCTCATCGATCTTAAGTTTATGGACTGGATCGCACTCAGAAGGCGAGTCGTAGGTAACGGATGCCGGGCCTGTCCAGATAGTTCTTTCGCCCTTGGGGTCAATGTGGAAATCTATTTCGCCACACCAGCTTATCAACTGTGTAAGGCCATCACCGGGATTTTTAATCCAGGGAACATGTCTAACAGAGAGCAAAGGCGTTGGGTAGGGGAAATAGACATCTATTATACCTCCCAGAGCTCTCTCCACAGGCTTAAAGGTGAAGGTAATCAGCCTTTTACCTGATGGTCTGTCTAAAGTTGCCTCTACAAAGTCGAGTTTGCTCTCAATCCTTATATCCGCCAGTTTTTTGGGGGCTCCGGCAACTTCTCTCCCGGCAGCCATGGCGGCATCATTTGTCACATAGATATAGGGGATATAATATCCCATCTCTCCATGGACATCTTTCACCATGATGACCGAGATCTCTTCGTTGTAGGCTCCCAGGGTGCTGTAGGAGTACCTGGATATCCAGATGGCCGCTTGTGGGGGGTCGCTGAATGGCTCGAGCCCTTCGGGCAGAATTTTGTCCACATCCGAAGTAGTTAAAAACACGGCAGCCAGCGCCTCGCAATTTCTGTACTCTATTCCTCTCTCGCGGTTGAAATCATAAAGTGGCGCATCGAAAGGAATAGACTCGCCTTTGTCTCCGCCTTTTAAAACCATAGTATTACACCTCCTTCATTTTTTATGATAAATACTGCTTAATATTCTGCGATGACGTTGTAGGCTGCTGAAAGTCCCAGAACCTCTGTTGTCCCATCCTCGATAAGTCCAGCTCGGGCATCCCTGAAGAGCTTCTCGATGAGAAAGTCCTTGGTAAGCCCGTATCCGCCGAAGACCTGTAGCGCTTCGTAAGCCACTTCAAACGCCGACCTTTTGCCGTAAATCTGTGCCGAAAGAGCATGCCTGGAAGAGGCGTCAAACGTTCCCTCTATGTAGGTTTTCTCCCAGACGTGCTCCATTACCTTCCTGGTGTAATATCTGGCGCTTTCGACTTTTTCGAACATTGCGTAGAGCTTGTGCTTGATTGTCTGGTGCTCGCATAGTGGCTTGCCTCCTTGAATCCGGCTTTTTGAGTATTCCAGGGCCTCTTCAAAGGCTGCCCGTGCTAGGCCTGTGAATATAGTCCCCATAAAGCAACTGGTCAGGCAAAGTATCTGACCTACACGCAGTTCATAGAATGGAGGCCTGATTATCATATAATCATCCGGGATATATGCATTATCGAAAACAAGGTCTCCCTGGGGGTCATCCCTTAAGCCGAGCTTATCTATCGGCTTGCCTTTGGTTACGCCTTTCTGGTCGAGCGGTACGATGCAGAAGGCTCCATTTGCTAAACTGTCATAAGGCGGCAGGGTAACGTGAAGCCCCACATGTGTAGCGGCGGGGGCAGAGGATAGCCAGCTAGACTTAGGTCCATTTATGACCCAGCCATCGCCCTGTTTATCAGCCCTTACCTGACCGCAATGGAGCTCTTTGACGTGAGGAAGGAAGCTTTCCTGGGTAGCCAGGATATAGTCGGAGCCGCATTCAGGCTCAGTAACACCCCAACAGCCATGAAATTTGGCTTCGGTATCTTCAGCCCAGGGTATTACCAGGTTGTCGATAATATCTCCCATGGCAAACAGGGAAGCTACTCCTGCTGGCACCTGGTCTACGCCTATCGCTGTGGCTAGCCCTACGCTACCCCAGCCAAGCTCCTCCAGGATTATATGTGCCTCAGCAGCACTCAGGCCTAATCCGCCATAATCTCGATGAAAGAAGAGCCTGTGATGGCCCATCTTTTTCATTTCCTTCAATGTGTCCCAATAAGGGGAATCCTTTGCCACCACCTCTTCAGGTGACATCCTATCTAATTTCTTTGCCGCTGGCCTTATTACTTCTTCGGCAAACTTGTGTGTTTCGTTTCGCAGCAAACATAATCCCTTGTCTTCTCTAACCTTTGCGTCGATTTCAAAGTACATCGTGGCTCCTTTTAATGTTCAGAGTAAGCTTTTGTATTCCCTGCGCTAATCAATGGGAACCCCGGCGAACACCTCCTTGGTTAACAAAACCACTGCCTTCATGTGTTTCATCATATAAGACATGTTGCCTTGAAGTCGCAATTTGTTGCTCATTATCAATCTGATGGTATCCTGTTTGCCTGAGACCATCAGTTTCCAGGCGCTGTAGGTCCCCGCAAGCTTAAAGACGGCATCTTCATGCTCACCTGGAGCCATTGGCGCCATGTCTCTGACCGCGCCATGCCAGAAATCTGCCCAGACGTAAATAGATACACCTTTTATGTCCTCGGCAGATAACTTCGCGGTTTTGTTCAGTAGTTCGTCGACGTTCAATTCTTTAATAGAGCCATCCAGGGGAATGCCTAGCTTTTCAAAAACATTGCCTGCGGGTGTGCCCTTAAACTTGGCTCGCTGCTCTACTGGCATCATGTCCATCAAGCTCATAAAACCTTGCATAACTTCTTTCCTGCCTAGTTCTCTTAGAAATTCTTCATCGCCCTCGACTATACATAGGAAATCCCCTTCCCAGTCCTTTGCCGCCTCCTTATAGTTTTCGCTTTTTTTCGCCGCCTCTAAAACGGCCTCAACCCACTGCTTTGATGGAAATATTGCCATTTTGTCACCTCCTTTTTGATTTCTTGCTAAATCACAGTGTGAGTTTCTCTCGCTGTCATTCTGAGGGAGCGAAGCGACCGAAGAATCTGGCTCAGGATAAACTCCGCGGAGCAATCACCCACGGACACATCCCCACCGAGATTGCCACGTCACTTCGTTCCTCACAATGACAAGTATAGGGAAACGGAGATTGCTTCGTCGCCTAGCTCCTCGTAATAACAAAAAGAGGGCACCCCCTCGCAATGACAGGTAAACATTTTCAGTATACTCCCTTTTCAAAGCCTGTCAATAGGTTTGCTGTCGCGGTTAGAGGCTGTAGGGACAGACCTAGCAGAACCTCGAAGGCGATTTGTGGTTGTGTGGCTATGAGCGAGGTAGATAAAAGGGCGAGGAGATTCCCCAAGCCCCCGCCAGGAGGGTGATCAGTAGTTTTTTCGTTTGGTACTCACCTTGAGACGCATAGGCTTGCCTTACACCTGCAGGAACAGGGTCAATCACGCAGATTAGAAGTTTGCATTGTGTAGATTATACCACCACGTTCGTTTGGATAACACCGGCTAGGAAGCACGGAAAGCTTGTTAATGCGGGCAGCTTGCTAGTATAATGAATCACCGATGGGGCTGTAGCTCAATTGGGAGAGCGCCTGATTTGCATTCAGGAGGTAAGGGGTTCGAATCCCCTCAGCTCCATTTTTGCTTGCTTCATCCCTGCTGATATCCCATCTTCGTGAGGGTTTGCCAGCAATAGCGGCAATATATGTTAACATTAGGCAACTAAAATGGCTAATCGGCGACAGCACACCATCCCCCAGTTCTATCTGAGGCCGTTTCTCAGTCCTGGCTGGGTCTATCAGCATGGGGCATCCGCCCCACGTGCCACAAAGAATCCAGTAGGCGTGGCAGTGCAACGAGATTATTACGGTATTGATGTAGCAGGGAGAGAAACTTTAGACAGTTTGAACTCCTATATAGAGGGCAAAGCAGCTCCCTCTTTGAAGAAGCTCATCAGTAACCCCAAAACCATCACAGAGTACGACTGGGTGGTGCTATCCTTTCTATTTGCAAACTTCGCCGTTAGAAACCCAGCGAGCATTGAAGAGTGGCGTGCTGCCTTCCTAGACGCAGCTAAAAAAGTTAACGCAATGAAGGGGAAAATGTGTGGGAGGCGACGTGAGGCCTTGGTGTTAATTGGCGACCAATCCAAGTTACGCCCGGAACTATATAACGAAGCTCCTACTGTTACCCATAAAGAATTAATGGAACATGCATCAATACTAAAGGTGAAAGGAGGTCATCGTGTTGCCGCAGACGATATATCCGGTGCCCTGAAAGACATCGCCGAGTGCATCCAACAAATGGCTTTTTGGATTCTAGGGACTCCTAACGATCTTTTCTTTGTAACCTCTGACAGACCGTTAACACTCCAACGTAGGAAGACTGGTTCCCGAGTCGGCGCTGGTTGGAAAAACCCTGATGCTCTAGGTTCAATTGCGCTTTGTCCTTCACGTTTCTTGCTAATGTTCTACGGCGAGCAATCTGGTGTGTTTCAGACCAAAGCTAGTCTTGCGCAGGTGTTAGGTCTCAATGTAGAAGTAATCAGGTTCGCAGATAAGGAGGTCTATAGTCGTTCTGCATACCAGGAGGCTAATGACTGGATGAAAAGTATTGGTCGGTGGAGCACTAAACGTTAGCTTACTACAAATCTGGTTAAAATTGAAAACTAAACATCACCTTAAAAGTTCTGCCTATTGATACCACAGCTCCACATTCTGCTGTTTAGTAAAGTCCTATCTGGTTGGTCTTGGCAACCGGCTTCGTCATCTGCCCATGATGACTCGAGCAGTCTGTCCATACTCGAAGGATACCACTTTTGGCAACAATGACCTGCAGCCTAATGTGCGGTCACGGGTTGTCTTCCTGCCGGATTGTGACATAGCCATCGCTCAGGAACTGGTCCAGGGGGTTGACCTCTGGCTTAACACGCTACGGCGACCCTGGGAAGCTTGCGGTACCAGCGGTATGAAAGTGCTGGTTAACGGCGGGCCTAACCTCTCCGAGCTTGATGGCTGGTGGGCTGAAGCTCATACACTCGAGATGGGTTTAGGCTCTGGGCGATGGTCAAGAGCACACCGAACTTGGCTGGGATGTGGCGGAGGCCGAACAATTACTTGTCAGTGGTTCTTACAATCAGAGTTGTCGCAGATGAACGGCTCAATAATTGGAACCCCTATTTGCATCTTGCCAAGTTGTTAGCTGCCAGGTCAAAGAACAGGGAACTTTATCTCTCGCTTGCGATTCTGAGCACCTTAACGGGTGCATTAAAAACGCCAAAGTCTAGAAATTGTCGATCTCTTCTCAATATTTTTGGAGCCCACGGTGTTAAACCTATTGACGTAGAACATCCTTTGTCATAATATTGAGTCTGGATAGAATATGAGGTTGCGGGTACTCCGGTGTGAAGAAGAGGCAAAGCGGGGGCACTTAGCAGAGTTCACACTAGAGCGAAAAACCTAGAACGGCACAAGTATGTTTCCTGATAAGGCTTCTGATGGAGGGTATGAAAAATGAAATGTCCAATGTGCCAAGCTGAAAATCTTGATACTGCAGAATTCTGTCATCAATGTGGAGCACAATTACGTAGGATTTGTCCTAAGTGTGGTGCGAATAATTCTCCTGAGTATGCATTTTGTTGTGAGTGCGGCTATAAGCTAGCCATTGCCCCAGAGCCAGTGCCTGTAGCAAGGGAGGGCAGGGTGAAATTAAAGAAAGTTTGCCCCAAGTGTGGTGCCCATAATCCGCCTGAATACGGATTTTGTTGTGAGTGCGGCTATAAGCTAGCCATTGCCCCAGAGCCAGTGCCTGTAGTAAGGGAGGGCAGAGTGAAATTAAAGAAAGTTTGCCCCAAGTGTGGTGCCCATAATCCGCCTGAATACGGATTTTGTGGTGAATGCGGCTATAAGCTAATCTTCACCACGAGAATAGAACCAAAGGCCCCGGAACCAATAGCCGAAGCCCAGGAACCGAGGCGTGAAGCTCCTGAACAGATAGCCATAGCCGAAGAGCCAATACCTGAAGCTACTGAGCCTATCCCCGTACCTACAGAGGCGATACCCGAAACCCCAGAGGTGATACCCGTGGCACCTGTTGAAAAGCCAATACCTGTAGCAAAGGTGGAAATCAAGGCTC
>Ga0315296_10000766_pt1 | contig 28825 bp, 27 predicted proteins | sample YL17G14_18_MG_FD_203921 | JGI IMG/M metagenome (GOLD analysis project Ga0315296, IMG submission 203921) | Sediment microbial communities from Yellowstone Lake, YNP, Wyoming, USA - YL17G14_18 | ecosystem: Environmental > Aquatic > Freshwater > Lake > Sediment | place: USA: Wyoming | collected... | reverse complement strand
AGTGAATCCGCGTATCGTCGTCTGGCGCTCGGTCTTGCTCGAGGACCATTTGCATATTCTGCTGCCAAAGGAAATCCAACGCCTGAGGGGTAAGGATCTACCTGTACATCCCTTGAATCAAGCGGGGTGTGAACCCGGAGCGTTGGTCTTTGCCTCTCACGGGCGGCCGGCTGCCGGGGGATGGAGCGGCAGGCGCCTCGCCTGCCAGATTGGCCGGACACAGCCGAGGGCGGCTGTGCTCCATGAGATCACGCACCCGAAACCAACGAAACTCGTTCACACCCATCAAGCGGTCTGGTAGCATAGCGATTATGTGCCCATGCAACAGCTACGCCACACCTACGGTTGCTGCGAGCTCTGGCGAACGAAGTTGACCCGCAGGTCGCTCAACACCTGGCGAAACTGCCGCGCCTGCGTTTCAGGCACGCGCGGCTCGATCTGCTTGAACAGAACCTCGACACAGTCTATGGCGACCCGCGCCTGGTCGAGATCACGCTCGACTTGGCCAGTCAAGGGATTCTTGACCAGGCCCATCCACTGCCACGCCTGAGCGTTGAGCAGGGAGATGCAGTACTCAACGATGGCGTTCACGTCCACCGGCTCCAGGGGCACTTGTTCTTCCGCGCCCGGCTGAGCGGCCTCTTCCTCGGCCGGCTTCGACGGCCCAGCCTCGGGGGCCGGCCTGCTCTCGACTGCGCGCTCGTCGGGCGATTTCTCCTCGGCCTCGCCTGACGCGCCGCGCTTGTCAACTATGCGAAAGCCGGGATCATGCTGCTCCGGGTTCTGGTTTGACATGGCATACCTCCCCACTAAAATCTTATGCGCTGTCGGCGCATACCGATGCCCACCAGCAAGCCCACTGCCATCATGCTCGCGATCAGGCTGCTGCCGCCATAGCTGAAAAAGGGCAAGGGCAGCCCGGTCACGGGCATCATATTCACCGTCATGCCGATGTTGACCAGCACCTGCACCGCCAACACCGCGACGATCCCGCCTGCCAGCAGCATGCCCAGGGTGTCGTCGGCGCGCTCCATAATGCGCAGCCCCCGCCACAGCACCACGCCGTAGAGCGCGAGCAGGCCGGCCGCGCCCAGGAAGCCAAGCTCCTCCCCGACAATGGTGAAGATGAAGTCGGTGTGCTGCGCAGGTATGAAGTGGAGCTGGCTCTGGGTGCCGCCAAGATAACCCTTGCCCCAGAGCTGCCCCGAGCCAACGGCGATCTTGGACTGGATAATGTGATACCCGGCGCCCAGGGGGTCCACCCGGGGGTTAAGAAAAACCGCGAGACGGGCCTTCTGATAAGGTTGCAGCAAGTCCAGCTTCCACGCACCGGCAAAGAGCGCGACCATCGCGACGGCCAGCAGGGCGAGATGCATCTTGCGCGCGCCCGTAAGAAAAAGCATGGCGAACCACAGGGCGACCACAACCAGGGCGGTGCCAAGATCGGGCTGAAGCGCGATGAGAGCGGCAGGAACCGCCGCGTGCAGCAGCGCCGCCGCCGGGGTTGAAGGACGCCGAACAGCTTCCTCGCGCCGCGCCAGGAGCGCTGCGAGAGTTATCACCAGGCCCAGCTTGGCGAACTCCGAGGGCTGAAACCGAAACGCGCCGCCACCGATCCAGCGCGCAGCTCCGCCCGCAGAATTGCCCGCCAGGAGCACCGCCGCCAGCCCCGCCAGCACCGCCGCGTAGATGAGGCGGTGCAGGCGCGCAAACCACCTGTAGTCCGCGTACGCGAAAGCCCCTGCGGCCGCCAGCCCCACGCCGAGAAACAGGGCCTGGCGCTTAACGAAATAGAAGGGGTCGCCGCCGGTGAGCGCGCGATTGGTGAAGCTGGCGCTGTAGATCATCGCCAACCCATAGAGGGCAAGCGCCAGCACGGCTGCCAGCAGAGGCCAGTCCAGGTTCTTGAGCAAGCGCCGCTCGAACATCCGAGAATCTCTGACAAAAAGTCTATCCGCAGATTCATCCGCCTCAGGCGGATTTCACGGATTACAGGGTGTGTTCGACTTTTGTGGGTATGGTTGCGGTCGCGCACTCGGATGTGGCCCAGTCGCCCCCGGCTGGGAATGGGCGCGATGCTTGCCCTGAGCGCAGTCGAAGGGAATCGCGCCCCTACAAGGCCGTTGCCGATTCCCACTCTCCGCGAACACACCCGGATTACATAGACTCGTGACTCCTCGCCCTGCAAGGGAGAGGAGGATTCGCGCGCCCTGCCGGCTCGCCTCCTCCCCCTCTCAGCGGGAGGTTTACCCGCCGTAGGCTCGGCGAAGGCGGGCCGGGAGAGGGTGAATGCCTTCGGTTGTTGCGCCGCGCTCCCGTGTCACCCTCACCTTGGTCCTCTCCCTGCAAAGAGCGACCGACTAGTAGAAGAATTCGCAGGGCTGCCTGCTCTGCTGGCCTTCTCGATTATGGTGCCTGGCAGGGAGCTGGCAGGCATACGCGCGGCGCAAGGGCTGTGAGCAGGGATTCCGCCCTTTCCGAGCCGGATGCCTGCACCCCCTGCAACTTGTTCCCCGTAGCCTTGGCGAAGGGGAAAGGGTTAAAGGGTAAAAGGGCAAAGGTTTACCCGCCCCTGGCGGGGTAATCTCATTCGGGTGCTCCCTTCGACTCTGCTCAGGGCGACGCGTCGCGCGCGCAACGAAAGCCGAAGCCGAACCAGCCGGGGTTGTCGCGCTGGTAGTAGCTGTGGTCGGCGCAGCGAAAGCCCCCCGGACCGCCGCGGCGCCAGTCGCCGCCCCGATGCACTCTATACGGGCTGGTTTTCGGCGGCGTCAGGTCGCCCTTCGCGTACCGCTTGTAGGCATCCCCGTCGTACCGGTCCGCGCACCATTCGCACACGTTCCCCGCCATCTGGTAATGGCCCCAGTAACTGCACCCCTCCGGATAGCCCCACGCCATGCACGTCTTTTCGTTTCCGCGGTTGTCAGAGTTGCGGCACTTGTTGGGGTCCCATTCGTTGCCCCAGGGGTAGGTTCGCCCATCCACCCCTCTCGCCCCTTTCTCCCATTCCAGTTCCGTGGGCAGGCGCAGGCCCGCCCACTCACAGTAAGCCTCCGCCCCGTACCACGACACCTGCACCACCGGGTGGTTGGCCCAGCCCTCTTCGTCATCCACGAGTTCCGCCCATTGCTTGTCCTCCGCGCCCCGCACCCGGTAGCCCGATCCCACTTGCGCCACGTGGCAGTAAGAGTCGAGCAGTATCCACTCCTCCAGGTCAAACTGCTTGGGCCGCGCCTCGTCCAGGAAGCGCGCATACTCCACGTTACGCACCGGGTACTTGCCCAGGTAGTAGTCGGGAAGGTAGGCGCGGAACTGGGGCTTCCGTGATTCCTGGGAATCCGGCTCATCCTCGCGCGAGCCGAAGATGGCCTGGCCCGCAGGCACGAGTATCATCTCGTAGCCGTCTTTGGGATTGATGAATTCGGAAGGCAGTTCCGACATTGCAGCCTCCTTCTCGTTGCCTTCGGCAGACTAGTGCTGCGTCAAGGTTATTGTGACGACATGCCATGGAAGGGGCGTGATGCATCACGCCCCTTCCGAGGGGGCGCAATGCCCCTAAGCCCTTCGGGCCGGGGTGGCGGCGAAGCCTAGCCAAATTGCGCCCCTACACCGGAAATACGCATCAATATATGATGGGCGCAGCGCTAGACCAGCGCTCCCTGGCGCCACCCCAGCTTGATGAGGTCAATGCGCGCGGGATCGCTGACACCAAGGCCAAACTTGGCATCTGCCACCTGGATATGCTTGGCGGGGGGCGAGATCGGCCACGAGTAGCCCTTGTGCTCGTCGCGCTTGGCCTGGATGATGCGGGCGCAGATGACATCCACCGCCACCGGGTCGGTGCCGACGATAAGGCCGTTGTAGTCCCACAGGTATTGGGGGTCAACCTGCGGGCCGCCGTGGAACAGGGGCTGCAGGGCATCCACGACGATCAGCCGGCAGCGCTTGCGGATGGCTGGAATAGCGTTGAGCAGGCCCAAGTCGGCGCAGCTATCGGCGTGGAAAGCATAGGCCACATTCTCGTCGGCGACATTGATATTGGTGACCGCGCCCGCCCAGTTCTTGAGCGCGCACGCAATGCCGGCAAGCCAGTGGGCTTTGAGGCCGGTGACATTGACCAGGCCCGTCGCCCAATTGGTGACGAGGTTGCTCACGCTGTCGCGGTCAAATCCAGGGTGCTGCGGCAAGGTCGCGAGCTCATCCCGGCCAAAGCCGGCCTGGTCGCGATCCCAGGCGGCGATGTCCTTGTCCGCCACACCCGCGACCATCAATCCAGCGTGGATGGCGTGAAGCAGTTCCAGATGAACGGGTCGCATCATCTGATTGGACTTGATGGCGATCCGGTCGCCGGCATGGGCGAAGGCGGCCCATGCCTTGGTGGCGGAATCGCGTCCGCTCAGTCGCGTAATTGCAATATACAGCATCTCGCGCATGACCCGCTCCTGCTGCTGGGGCGAGCCCTCGAGCGCCCGCTGGTCGCGGATGAGCACCACCCTCGCGCGCCCCGGTGTCGGGCCTTGCTTGGCTGGTGGCGCTTCGGTTCCCGCCGGCCGAGGTAATCGCTCGCAGCCGGCTTGCGACGCCGCGGCTGCGCCGACCATTGCGCCCACTATCCCGCCGGCACTGCGCCGCAGAAACTGGCGGCGAGTGAGGCGGGCATCAGCACGTTCGTTTCGACTGGTCATCTCTCACCTCTCTCCGGCGTCCTCTGCCTCCATCGCTGCTTGACACCGGCGATCACGCCGTCAACCAGGCGCCGCGCGGTGCCACTGTCGGGTGCGTTTGTCGCCAGCCCGACATAAGGCTGCAACAGGACCGCTCCCACCCGACGATAGCGGGGGGTGTCGTAGAACGCCATGTGCGTCACGTGGATCACGCCCTTCCCGCCCAACTGCTTGTCGAGAGCGACGAAGGCCGCCCGCGCGCGCTCGATAGTGGGATACTGCACGACCACCACCTTGGCCGGCGGCACTCCCTTGGCCCCCGGGTACTCGCCATAGGCGACATCGGTCTGTGCATTCAACCCCAGCGGGTTGCCTGGCAGGTAGAGGACGCTGTTAAGCGCGGTGTCGGTGTGCAGGTATCGCACCGAGCGAGGCGCAAGCCCAACTTGAGGCAAGCGGCCCAGCAGCGGGGGTTTGGGCCCGGTGACTCGCACGGCCACTGCGATCGCCTTGCCGAGCTTGAGCACCGCCTCGCGCGTCGTTGGCGACTCGCGCTCAGCGAAAATGCGGGCGAAGACGCGGCCTTTCCAGAACGTCAGCAACCCGCCGGCATAAGACCCTCCCTGGCCGATGGGCGGGCTCTCCTTTGCCTGCTCGTGCGCGAAGACGCCGAACGCGTCATAAGAGGAGCCCATGTCATAGAGCTCGACTGTGATCTTGGCGCCAGCCGGCCCGGAGTAATTGGCGACGACCGCGCCCTGGAACGCGTAGGAGAGGTAGAAATCCGCGCCGCCGTCAATGTAGTCATAGAGGTTTGCGCGTGTGTAGGATGCTGGTCTGCCTTGCATCCGCCATCCCGCGACCGCGCCGGATTTGGGAAGCAGGGAGGCGAGGTCGAGGGGAGCGCCCGCTGGCCAAGTCTGCGATGTCGCCAGGGGTGTGAACCCGGAGCGTTGGTCTTTGCCTCTCACGGGCGGCCGGCTGCCGGGGGATGGAGCGGCAGGTGCCTCGCCTGCCAGATTGGCCGGACACAGCCGAGGGCGGCTGTGCTCCATGAGATCACGCACCCGAAACCAACGAAACTCGCACACACCCGTCGCCAGCAGCAGTATGATCAGAGCACAAGAGGGCCACAGCCGGGCCTCCGTCGCGCTACGCGCTATGGAGCCCAAGGGGCGGCTGTGCCACATGCGAGCAGCGTGAGCCCGGCGCCTCGCCTGACAGCGACACCGACGGAAACGGCACTCCATCGCGCCTGCCATCACGAGGCGCCCTTCCCTGGATACAGCGGCGATATCGCCCGCAGCTTCCCCACGATGGGCGGAAGCGTCTCCAGAACCTGGACGATGTCCTCGTCGGTGTTGTCGTGGCCGAGGGTGAGCCTGAGCGAGCCATGCGCCACATCGTGTTCCAGGCCGATGGCGAGCAAGACGTGGGATGCTTCGAGAGAACCGGAGGTGCAGGCGGAGCCGCTGGAGGCGGCAATACCGGCGAAATCGAGATTGAGCAGCATGGATTCGCCCTCGACATAGCGGATGCAGACGCTGGCGGAATTGGGCAGGCGCCGGGTGGGATGGCCGGTGCGGATAATATCGGGGATGCGCTCCTCGATGCCGTTGAGCAGGCGGTCGCGCAAGGCGGCCTGGCGCGGGTCCTCGGCGGCCATCTCCTGCTGCGCCAGGCGCGCCGCGGCGCCCAGGCCGGCGATGCCCGCAACGTTCTCGGTCCCTGAGCGCAAGCCGCGCTCATGGCCGCCGCCGTAGATGAGCGGAGTGATGCGGGTTCCCCGGCGACGATAGAGGGCGCCCACGCCTTTGGGGCCGTAGAGCTTGTGGGCGGACAGAGAGAGCAGATCCGCGTTCATCGCGCCCACGTCAACCGGGATGTGGCCTATGGTCTGCACCGCATCGGTGTGAAAGACGACGCCCCGCTCGCGGCAGATGCGGCCGATTTCGGCGACCGGCTCGATGGCGCCGATCTCGTTGTTGGCGTGCATGACGGAGACGAGGATGGTCTCATCGCTGATCGCTTCGGCCACTTGCTCCGGGGCCACCAGGCCGTACTTATCCACCGGCAGGTAAGTCACGCGAGCGCCGCGTTTCTCGAGCGCCTGGCAAGTGTGGAGCACCGCGTGATGCTCGATGGCGGTGGTGATAAGGTGGTTGCCGCCTCGGCTTGGCTCGCGGCCGGCCTTATTCTGGCGCGCCTGAAAAACGCCGAACAGGGCCATCGTGTCTGACTCGGAGCCGCCGCTGGTGAAGATGATCTCTTCGGGCTGTGCGCCGATGAGCGCCGCGAGGGCCTGGCGAGCTTCGTCTATGGCTTCCGCCGCCTCGCGGCCAAAGCTGTGGATGCTGGAGGGGTTGCCGAACTTCTCCTCCAGGTAGGGCATCATCGCTTCGCGCACGCGGGGAGCGACCGGCGTGGTGGCGGCGTGATCCAGGTAGATCCTTCTCACTGCATCCTCCGTGGGCCGGGGCGCGGCTGACGCGCGTCTTGCTGGCTCATTGGATTGAAGATTCCGCGCCGGCCGGCGCCATCCTGTTGTGCGCCTGCGCCATCGGTCACGCGGGATGGTAGTGCCGCAGGAACCGCGTCAACGAAACCGCGGTGGCCGCGCCCGCGATCACCAGCCCGCCCACCACCAGCAGCACGCTGCAATCCACCAGCACCGACAGGGGAACCAGCGGAAATAGCGATAAGCTCCTGGTGAAGACGCGGTGTGCGTAGGCATAGCCAGGCACGAGCAGGCAGAGGGCGATGGCCGCCCCGGCCGCGCCGTGGAACGCCCCTTCCAGCAGAAATGGCGCGGCGACGAAGGCGGGGGTGGCGCCGACGAGCTGCATGATGCCGATCTCGCGGCGGCGGGCGATAAGGGTCAGGCGGATGGTATTGTGAACGATGAGCATGGCCGCCAGCAGCAGCAGCACCCCCGCGACCACGCTGCCAACGCCGATCATGTGTCTCACCGCAAGCAGGATCTTGATTGTGTGTTCCGCGTGCACTACCATTTCGACCTCGGGCCATCGCCGCACCAGGCTCGCGACCTGCGCCACCTGGCTCGCGTCGTGGGTGCGCACGTGGATGGCATCGGGCAATGGATTGGGCACGCCAACGAGGCTGCGGCGCAGGCTGTGCTGGAGCTCGCGATACGCGTCTTCGCGCGCGACGAACCTGGTGCTGGCGACCTGGGGAAGGGAATTGATCTTGTGCTGCAAGGCGAGCGCATCGGCGCGCGAGAGCCTCTGCTTGGCGTAGACGTAAACCTCGGCCTCGCCCACAACGCGCTGCATCCACAGGTTGACGTTGAGCAGGAAAAGGCCGGCGGCGCCGACGATGCAGAGCGCGATGGCGACGGTTGAGGTGGCGACGGCGCTCATCAAGCCGTGACGCCTGATGTTGGTCAAGGCCTGGCGCAGCGCGAACTCAATTGCACGCAGCATAATAGAAGCCCTGGGGCACATCGCGGACGATGCGGCCGCGATGCAGGGAGATGACGCGCTTGTTGAGCGCATCAACGACCTGCTTGTCATGGGTCGCCATGAGCACGGTGGCGCCGCGGATATTGATGTCGCGCAGCAGCATGACGATTTCGAGCGAGGTGTCGGGGTCGAGATTGCCGGTCGGCTCGTCGGCGAGCAGGATGGGAGGGTAGTTGGCGATGGCGCGGGCGATGCAGGCGCGCTGCTGCTCGCCGGCGGACAGCTCCGCCGGAAACGCATCCATGCGATGGCCAAGGCCGACCTGCCGCAGCACCTCGGTCGTGCGCCGGCGCATATCGCGGCGCGGCACCGCCATCACCTCCAGCGCGAACCAGACGTTTTCAGCGATGGTCTTGTCGCTCAGCAGGCGGAAATCCTGAAAGACGACGCCGATCCGTCGGCGCAAGAAGGGAACCCGGCGCCGCGGCATGGGCCCGACATCGGTGCCGGCGACGATCACCCTACCGCTGGTGGGCACGATCTCGCGGTAGATGAGCTTGAGCAACGTGCTCTTGCCCTCACCGGTCGGGCCCACCAAGAATACGAATTCGCCCTTGTCCACGTGGACCGTTATGTCGTGCAGAGCTTCGATGTCGTTGGCGTATGCGAACGACACCCGCTCGAAGTCAATCACGGCCTGCGCTCCGATGCTACTCTGCGAAGCAGCGCTCCCGGCCTTCCGCCTTCGCGGGCGACATGGTTCCGCTTCGGCGGACGAAGGCGTCGCAGCCGTAGGCTACTACGGCGGAGCAGGCTCGCCGCGAAGCACGAGTGCTGCTGCGCCGCAGGCGCACGGTCTGTCAAGCCGCGCCCCCCGCCGCACGCGCAGATTGTGTCGCGGGTCATCGGCAGCGACCGTCTGGCGACGCGAGAGATGATGCGCTCTTACCAGGCTTCGATGATGGCGCCGAAGACTTGAGACGCGTCGGCGAGGGCTGCCTTGGCATCGGCCCATTCCGGCGGCAGCGGGTTGATGGCATTCGCCTCCAGCCGCCGGGCCAGTTCATTGAGCCTTGCCAAAGCCTCCCCGGCCAGCCTCCGCAGCCGCATATCCTCAGGATGAGCGCGGTAGTAGTCGTAGAGGTAGTTATAGACCGGGAAGACTTCGTTGATCGGAAACCACCGGGCGCTGTTGTCGCTGTGGACGGCCTCGGCCGCGTCACGCGCGCGCTCGCGCAGCGGCGAAACCGGGGCTTCCTCGCCGCCCTCCCCATCCTTGCCCCGCCACAGAATGCCGCCGCTCATCATGGGCGAGTGATTCGGCGCGGCTGTGCGACATCCCTTCCGGTCTCGAACGGGGTGCCGCCGGTTCGGCCTCGCGTGCCCTGGCCCGGAGCGAAGAGAGACGGCACGGCCTGAGGCTTTCAGCGGCGGCGCAGGGCGGCGGCAATGCGGGCCGCAATGACTTCGGCGGGGGTATCCAGGGGGGCGAAGGCGTCGGCCCCACCCTCCAGCATACGCAGCTCGTCGTCTCTTGGACCAAGCGCAAGGAAGAACGCCGCCGCACCCGCTTGCGCGCGGCGCAGAGCGCGGCACATCCCTGGCGCCGTTGCGCCATCCGCGGCGAACACGACGGCCGCGGGGCGCTCCTGTTCGATGGCGGATGCCAGGCCCCCAAAGGGTATTGCCTGAACCAGGCAACGCGCTTGAAGGGCCTGCCGCAATGCGGCGCCGACACCTGCTTCATCTGCCACCAGCACCACGGGGGGCGGCACCTCCGCCATCGGTCGCGGCGCAAAACACGCGTCAGGCGTGGGCGCGAACGACGACGGCAGCGTCTCGTGGTCCGAGCCGCAGACGCGCAGGACTTCAGCCAGACTGGTCGTCCCCGCCACCGCTTTGGCAAGCCCATCCTCGAGCATTGTGCGCATGCCCGCGCGGCGGGCCGCATGGGCGATAACCGCGGTCGGCTCGCGGGCCGAGATGAGCTCCGCCAATTCCTCGGTGATGGACATGATCTCGAACACGCCGATGCGCCCGCGATAGCCGGTGTCATCGCATTCAGCGCACCCGGCGCCGCGGAAGAACTGCGCGGGGCCGTCCACGCCATATTCGTCGGCGCCATCAGCCGGGGGCAGCGCCTCCGGGTCCGAAACCTTGCATTTGGGGCAGATGCGCCGCACCAGGCGCTGCGCAATCACCACTAGCAGCGACGAGGCGATGAGGTATGGCTCCAGCCCCATGTCCACCATGCGCGCAATAGTGCAGGGCGCATCATTGGTGTGCACGGTGCTCAGAACGAGGTGGCCGGTGAGAGCGGACCGCAGGGCGATCTCGGCGGTCTCGAGGTCGCGCATTTCACCAACCATGATCACGTCGGGGTCTTGACGCAAGATCGAGCGCAGGCCCGAGGCAAAGGTAATGCCCGCGCGCGGGTTGACCTGCACCTGGTTGACCCCGGGTATCTGGTACTCGATGGGATCTTCAACGGTGACGATGTTGTTGGTGTCCTGGCGCAGGTGATTGAGAGCGCCGTAGAGGGTGGTGGTCTTCCCGCTGCCGGTGGGTCCGGTCAGCAGTATCATGCCCTTGGGCTGGGAAAGCGCGGCACGCAGGATCTCCAGGGCTGCCGGCCGCACCCCCAGGGCTTCCATGCTGTAGGCTTCCTGCCCCTGATCGAGCAGGCGAATGACGACGGTCTCCCCGTGCAGGGTGGGCAGGGTCGAGATGCGCAGGTCGAGGTTGCGTTCGCCGATGCGCACCTTGGCGCGACCATCCTGGGGCGAGCGCGAGTTGGCGATGTCCATGTCGGCGATGACCTTGACGCGGGAGGTCGCCGGCAGTTGCAGGCGCTTGGGCAGGTGGAGGACGGTGTGCAGCAGGCCATCCAGGCGATAACGCACGACCACCGTGTTCTCGCGCGGCTCGATATGGATGTCGCTCGCCTTGCGCCGGTAGGCGCCGCTGATGATGAGGCTCACCAGGCGCACCACGGGCACTTGTTCGGCGCTGGCTTCGAGTTCCTCCAGTGTGGTTGGCGCCTCCTCGGCACCGAGCACCTCCATGCCATCCCCTTCGAGCTCACAGGAGGCGGCCTCGAAGACGACGTCGTCGGACTGATAACAATTCTGAATGATTGCGCGCAGCTCGGAGCGTGGAGCCAGCACCGGTTTCACCAGCCTGCCGCTGGCCGCCGCCACCAGGTCATCCGCCTCGGTGTCCAGCGGATCGGCGGTCGCCAACACCAGGTGGCCGTCATCAAGTGCGATGGGGAAGACGCAGTGTTTGACGGCGACCTCGCGGGGAACCAGGCCCAACAGGCTGCGATCAACCTTGAGGTCGGCCAGGTCAACGCAGGCCATGCCGAACTCGCGGGCGAGCGCCTGCTGCACCTGGGCCTCGGTGAGGGCCCCGATCTCGATCAGCGCGTCGGTGATGCGTCGCCCGCCGGTCTTGCGGAGGTTGCTGGCCTTCTCCAGGTCACTCTCGCTGACCAGCCCGGCCTGCATGAGGATCTGGCCCAGGCATCTATAGCCTTTGCTGCTCTCCACGTCCGGTTCCTATCATTGTTGGGGTGTCGAGGGCTAGCCCGCCCGATGCTACTCTGCGAAGTAGCTTTCGGCCTTCGTCCCGATTCATCGGGACTACGGCGGAGTAGGCCTCTGCGCTGCGTAGCATGGCTACGCTATGCAGAGCAGTGTCGCTACGAAGCACGAGCCGGCAGGCAGGCCAGCGCTTAGTTGTTCCACATGGCGGGGCGCATCATGACATCAACGGGGCAGACATTCGGGCAGACCCCGAAGCTGAGGCGAGGCAAGCTCAGATCAGCGGGCAGCACGCGCGGCGCAGCAGCCTAGGTTCCAGCGGCGGCGAACGCGTCGAACAGATCCCCAATGGCGGGGTAAACCTCGGCGGCCCCTGCCGCCACCAGATCACGGCGGCGAAACCCACCCGTGAGCAAGGCGATGCAATCCATGCCGGCGGCGCGCGCGGCCTGAACGTCATAAAGGCTGTCACCTATCGCGACGGCCACCCCCGGCTCGATGCCCAGCCGGCGCGCCGCGAGAGCGTAGATGTCGGGCGCGGGCTTGCCGCGCGCGACTTCGCGGTCATAGCCGGCGGCGTCGGCGAGATGCTCCGCTCGCAGCAGGCGCAGGTGATGCTCGAGCTCCCTCTTGGTGGCGCCGGTGGCGAACGCGATGAGGATGCCCGCAGCCTTGACGCGCCGCAGCAGCTCCTGGGCCTTGGGGAATGGGCGCAGATCAGCCAGGCGGGAGGCGAACACCTCGTTCTTGCGCTTGACGATGCTCGGCCCCTCGCGCTGGCGCTCAGGCGGGAGCAACTCCTTCACCCATTCATCGGAATGCTTTCCGAAGAGGTGTTCGAGCCGCTTGCGAGTCACTGGCACGCCGGCTTCTGCGAAAACCTCACGCCACGCGCGCAGATGCGTCTCGCGAGTATCTACCAGGGTGCCGTCAATGTCGAATATCGCGGCGGCTTTGGTGCAAAGAATGGTCAAGGGCCGTTTCTCTCGCGGCTGTCAGGCGGGCTTCTGCCGCCCGCCTCCAGAGCGCCTCACGCCTCGCCATGCAAGCCACGCGAACAGGCCGTAAGCTGCCACGGTAAACGCGCCTGCCTCGCCACCCAGGAAGGTGTGCCATTGATTGGTGGTCGTAAGCGGCTGAAGAAGGTTCTGAAAGACGGCGTTGTGGACGGAATGCATTAGCACAGGAACCCACACGCTGCCGGACAACAACCGCAGACGACAGATCACCGCGTTGAAGCCAAGGATCATGGCCATGAAAAGAACCGTGGTGACAGCTAGGTGACTCGACTTGCAGCACTGACCGCTCACGATCAAAGGCAGATGCCACCCGGCCCAGATCAGGCCCAGAATGAACACCGGCCGCCGCCGACCGGTTCTCACGAGCCGGTCCAGGAGATAGCCGCGCCAGGCAAGTTCCTCTCCGAGCGAAAATGGCATCAGCAGGGGCACCATTACGGCCAGAATCTCCCCATAGATATACAACGGCCAGCGGCCGGTGCGCGGAGCCAACTGTGTACCCCACAAGATGGCATAAACTAGCGCGCCGACAAAGAGGGGGACCCACACCGCGGCCAGCGTCGCCTTCCGATTGCGCCATCCCCAGCCGACGTCGCGAAACCCCTCGCGGAATAGTAGCCTGCACATGAGTGAACAAAGCCCAGGCACCCACATGAAGGTCAATGGACCGACCCACTCTAAAGCGAGGAAACCGCCGCGAGACATGAGGAACCCAAACCATCCCCAGCTAGCAGCATAGGTCAAGATCACACATGCAGCGACCATCTGCTTAGCCGAACGGCGGTCCTGGATCTCGTTGGACAGCGACACGGCCGGTCTCTCAGGTGCACTGCGGCGGCTTTGGGGCGAGAACAATCGCGGGAGACGTTTCGATGGGGCTTCGGCAGGGCAAGCGTTTCTCCTGCCGATTGCAGGCTGTGTGCAGGCCGGACGCGCCGGAACTTCCACCGCTGATTCTCCGCGGTCCCCCCCCGGCGGGTATGACCGATTCTCTTTGGCATGCCTGGCCTTGCAACTCCTCTCCCTCACAGGGAGAGGCGGGGTGAGGGTAATCCGGCTTCAGGCTTGCACCCGCTCCGTAGTCCTCTCCCTGGAAGGGAGAGGGGTAGGTCGCGGTGATTCCAAAACTTTGCGGTCACACCCCCCCCGGGGCGCTCAAGTTGTCGTGGGCGCCGCACATATAGTATAATGGCGCGACCACGCCGAGTGGGGCCGGCGTGTCACATGAACATGATCAGAGTAGGCATAGCGGGAGCAACGGGCTACGGCGGCGTCGAGCTGGTGCGGCTGCTTAAGCGCCATCCGCACGTCGAATTCGCCTATCTCACCTCCGAGACCTACGCAGGGCAGCGGATGGAAGACGTCTATCCGCACTTGCGCGGCGTCTCCATAGAGCTTCACCCGCTGGGCCCCGACCGGCTGGCGGCGGAGGCGGATTTTGTCTTCCTCGGCCTGCCCGCGGGCCAGGCGATGGGGCTCGTTCCCGGGCTGCTGGCCAAAGGCAAGCGGGTAATTGATCTCAGCGCGGATCACCGACTGCGCGACGCGGCGGCATACCCGCGCTGGTATGGGATGGAGCACCCGCATCCCGAGCTGCTGGTCGAGGCGGTGTACGGCCTGCCCGAGCTGCATCGCGCCGAGATGCGGGACGCGCGGCTGGTCGCGGCGCCCGGATGCTATCCCACGGGGGCGATCCTGGCGATGGCGCCGCTGGTTTCCGCCGGCCTGGTCAAGCCGCAGCGGATCATCGTGGACTCCAAGTCAGGCGTCTCCGGCGCGGGGCGGACCTCCCTCGAACTTGCCTATCACTACCCCGAGGCGAACGAGGATGTCTCGGCTTACAAGGTCGCGACCCACCGGCACACGCCCGAGATGGAGCAGGAGCTGTCGCTGGTCGCGGGCTCGCAAGTCACGGTGACTTTCTCCCCGCACCTGGTGCCGATGACGCGCGGCATCGCCACCGCCGCCTACGCCGAGCTGTGCGCTCCGGCCACGGCCGCAGACCTGGTGGAGCGAATGCGCCAGTTCTACTTCCGCGAGCCTTTCGTCCAGGTACTCGACGAGAAGACATATCCGCACACCAAGGCCACCGCCGGGTGGAATCTCTGCCAGGTGACGGCCCGGGTGGATGAACGCAGTGGCATCGCCATCGCGCTGTCGGCGCTCGACAATCTGGGCAAGGGCCTCTCCAGCGCGTGCGTGCAGTGCTTCAATGTCATGTGCGGCTTCGATGAAGACACGGCGATATCGGAGCCGGGGCCGTATCCGTAGCGGTCTAACCGCAGATTCGTTAATCTGCCGATGGAGATGCTGTCCACAGATTGACACAGATTCTCGCAGATTGGGATTCTCCGTCTTCTCCGTCCTAATCTGTGTAATCTGCGTAATCTGTGGATGATTTCGTTCCGCCTGGGGAGGCACACGTGACTGAGCAAGGTCACGAACACGAGCAAGCGAGCGCCCTGCTGTGGCGCGCGCTTGAGGGGCAGGGGGTGACTGCCGCTCGCGGCTTCAGCGCGGCCGGGGTCGCTTGCGGCATCAAGGAATCGGGCGATGCTGATCTCGCGCTCGTGTTCAGCGAGCGCCCGGCCGCTGCCGCAGGCGTCTTCACCACCAACCAGGTCAAGGCAGCGCCGGTGCTCCTGAGTCAGCGGCGCATCGCCGCCGGCCGCGCCCAGACGGTGGTCATCAACAGCGGCAATGCCAACGCCTGCACCGGGGAGCAGGGGCGGCGTGACGCTGAGGAGATGGCGGATTTCACGGCGGCAATCCTTGGAATTGACCGCGAGCTGGCGCTGGTTGCCTCCACCGGTCATATCGGCCGCCCAATGCCCATGGATGCTATCAGGCAGGGGATTCCAAAGGCCTGTGCCGCTCTGAGTCCCGACGGCGGGCCGCAGGCGGCGCGGGCGATCATGACCACCGACACGCGGCCCAAGGAGCTGGCGCTGGAGATGACGCTCGACGGCAAGACCGTGCGGCTGGGCGGCATGGCCAAAGGGGCGGCCATGATCTGCCCCGGCCTGGCGACCATGATCTGCGTCATTACCACGGACGCCGAGATTGGCGCCCGCGAGCTCGACCTCGCCCTGCGCTGGGCAGTGGATCGTTCGTTCAACTGCATCACGGTTGACGGCGATATGAGCACCAACGACACGGTGATCGCGCTGGCAAACGGCGCCTCCGGCGCACAGGTGCTCAAGGAGGACGAGCGGCGCAAGTTTCAGCGCGCTCTCGATTTCGTCACCGCGCGATTGGCGCGCGCCATCGTCGCCGACGGCGAGGGCGCGACCAAGGTGATTCAAGTTCGCGTCTCGGGCGCCCCGGAGTACGAGCAGGCGCGGAGCATCGCCATGAGCATCGCAAACTCCCCGCTGGTGAAGACGGCGCTCTATGGCGGCGACCCCAACTGGGGGCGCATCATGGCGGCGGCGGGCGCCGCCGGCGTGGAGTTCAACTCGGGCGCCGTGGAGTTGTCGCTGGCGGGGATACCCGTGGTGGCGGCGGGGGCGCCTCTGCCTTTCGATGAGGAGCAGGCGATGGAGGCGGTGCGACAAAGCGAGATCGCCATTCACCTCGAGCTTCACAGCGGCCCGCAATCAGCAACCGTGTGGAGCTGCGACCTGACCGAGGAGTACGTTCGCATTAACGCCCACTACCGGACCTGAGCGCACGACAATGACCGAAGACCTTAAGCAGCGAGCCAATACCCTGATCGAGGCGCTGCCGTACCTGCGCCAATACTGGGGCGCGACCATGGTCATTAAATACGGCGGCGCGGCCATGGTGGAGCCCGAGCTGAGGGCGATGGTGCTCCAGGACGTGGTGCTGCTGCGCTACGTCGGCATGTACCCGGTGCTGGTGCACGGCGGAGGGCCGGAGATCAGCGACATGATGCGCCGGATGGGCAAGGAGCCGGTGTTCGTGCGCGGATTGCGAGTCACCGATGCCGAGACCATGGACATTGCTGAAATGGTGCTCATGGGGCGCATTAACCAGGACCTCGTCGCCGCGGTCAACGCCGCCGGCGGCAAAGGCGTCGGGCTCTCGGGGAAACACGGGCGGATGCTCAGGGTCACCAAGCAAACCGGGGAGGCGGATCTGGGGCTGGTTGGCGCGATCGAGGAAGTTGATCCAGCGCTGATCAGCACCCTCGTGGCGCAGGGATACATACCCGTTATCGCGCCCATCGGCTTCGGCGAGGACGGACGGACGTATAACATCAATGCCGACCACGCGGCGGGCAAGATCGCCGGCGCCCTGCGCGCCACCAAGCTCATGGTGCTCAGCGATGTGCCGGGGCTGCTGGGCGATGTGCGCGATGAGGCGACACTCGTTTCCTCGCTCACCGCGGAGCAGGCGCGGCAGATGCTCGCGGCCGGTCAGATCCAGTCGGGCATGATCCCCAAGATCGAGGCGTGCCTCGACGCGCTGGCCCACGGCGTGCCCCGGTGCCACCTGATAGACGGCCGCGCGCCTCACGCGCTGCTGATGGAGATCTTTACCGACGTCGGCATCGGCACCATGATGCTGCCGTAGTGGCGAGGGCTGACGCGCACCGGTTCGCGGGCGTCGGAGTCACGCACACATGCCGATCTACGAGTACCTGTGCCAGGGGTGTCGCCGCCGATTCTCGGCGCTGGTAGGCGTAGTCGCCGGCGCCACCCAGGTCTCGTGCCCGCGCTGCGGCGGCCGCAAACTGACGAAACTGATGTCGCGCTTCTCTTCCTTCCGCGCCGAGAGTGATCTCGATGACCTCGGCGGGCTCGATGACGTGGGCGAAGACCCGAGAGCGATGCGCCAGTGGGCGCGCAAGATGGGGCGCGAGTTCGGCGATGACCTCGGTGATGAGCTGGAGGACGAAGTCGAATCGGGGCGGGAGCGCGATCTTGATGAAGATGAAGCCGCCGATGAAGAGGAGCTTTGAGAGCGCGGCCACCTGCGAGCCGGCCACTGGGCGCGGGGTCGCCCGCCGTCGCTGAAGCTATGGCGGGCAGGCCCGACCCCGCGAAACGCGGCTCGCCTGAGGCGAGTGAACCTTAGAGCCTGCCCCTTCGTGCCACTCAGGGCAAGCTCTGACCTGCCCCTTCGCTATGCTCAGGGCAAGCTCTGAGCGCAGTCGAAGGCTTGCCCTGAGCGGAGCCGAAGGGAGCGCAGCCGAAGGGCGAGGCCGCGCCCGTGGCGGCGAACGATAGGGAACAGATGATGAACTACGACGAAGCCCAAGCTATCGAAGCGCAAAACATGTTGGCGGTTTACACCAAGATTCGCCAGCCCATGGTCATGGTGCGCGGCGAGGGCGCCTACGTATGGGACTCCGAGGGCAATCGCTATCTGGACCTGGTGAGCGGCGGCCGCGCGGTCACTGCGCTCGGCCACTGTCCAGGCGCAGTGGTGCAAGCGATCCGCGAGCAGGCGGGCCGGTTGCTGCACATGTCCAATGACTTCTACACCGAGCCGCAGATGGAGCTCGCCCGTCTGCTGGCTGAGCTTTGCGTCTGCAAGCGCGCATTCTTCTGCAACAGCGGCGCCGAGGCCAATGAGGCGGCGATCAAGCTCGCGCGCAAACACGCGCGCATCAACTATGGCGCCGACAAGATTGAAATCGTGACCATGCTCGGCTCCTTCCACGGGCGCACCATGGCGACGCTGGCAGCCACCGGGCAGCCGAAATACCACGCCGATTTCGAGCCGCTGGTGCCCGGTTTCAAGCATGTCGAGTTCAATAACATTGCGGCGCTGGCCGGTGCGGTCAACGAGCGCACGTGCGCAGTGATGCTAGAGCCGGTGCTCGGCGAAAGCGGGGTCTATCCCGCGAGCGCGGAGTTCATGGCCGCCTGCCGCGAGGAGTGCGACCGCCGCGGCGCGCTGCTGGTGCTGGATGAGGTGCAAACCGGGCTCGGGCGCACTGGAAAGCTATTCGCGTACGAGCATTATGGCGTCAGGCCCGACGTGATTACTCTGGCCAAGGCGCTCGGCAGCGGCATGCCCATTGGCGCCATGCTCGCCACAGACGAGGCGGCGCGCGCATTCGCGCCGGGAGATCATGCGTCCAGCTTCGGTGGGGGCGCGCTGGCGGCGGCGGCGGCGCTGGCGGGGGTGCGCGCGATAATCGCCGGCGGGGTGGTGGAGAACGCGCGGCAGGTGGGCGCGCACTTGCTTGAGGGCCTGCGGAGACTCGCGGCCAAGCATCGGCTTATTACCGAGGTGCGCGGCCTGGGGATGATGGCGGCGGCGGATCTCGCGCAGCCGGTGGCAGCCGAGGTGCGCGCGGCGTGCCTGCGGCGCAAGGTGCTGATTCAGGCGGTCGGCGCTTCGATGCTGCGCTTGATCCCGGCGCTGATCTTGACCGAGAAGCAAGCCGACGCGGGTCTCGCGGTCTTGGATGAAGCTTTGGGCGAGGCAGCCTCGGCTTAGGCCCGAATTATGCGTACGGGGTTGTGCTGGCAACGGGCGCGGGGTCGCTGACCCCGCGAAACGCGGCCTCAGAGCCTGCCCTGAGCGCAGCCGAAGGGCGAGGCCGCGCCTGGTTGGATGGTTCACCCGCCAGGTGAAAGCTTCAGACTCCCGACGCATAACCTGGCTTAGGAATGATCGGCGCCGCAGCGGCGGCGGGACTGAGCTGCCGCTTCGGGCTGTGCGGGTCGCAGCGTGCGGGGTTACGCAAATGCCGGATTTCATCGCCACGGTCGTCGTTGTCGCCCTCAGCCTGGCGCTGGTAAGCCTGATGCTGATTGCCAGGCTGCGCGCCGGGGGAATGTCGCCGCAGCACATGAGCATGCTTATCGCGCAGTTGTGGCTCACCGTCGGCGTGATCGCGGCGCTGTTTATGGCGATGTCACAGGCGCTCGGTCCGCCGGGAGCGTCGGGCGGGCTGCGCGTGGAGTTCGATGACCTGGGGCACAGGTTCTCCGCCCTCGGCGCGGAACCCAAATCGCTGATCATCATCGGCGGGGTGCTGGCGTTGGGGCTGTTCGCGCACTTGTTGTACTCGTTGAGCAGGGCCATGCGCGCCGCGCCGCCGCCATCATGAGGCGCTCCAGCGACGGCGCGCCCAGGAAAGGGAACGAAGGAGACGTCTTATGCCGAAGGTTGCGCTTGCTTATTCCGGCGGGCTGGACACCTCGGTCGCGGTGAAGTGGCTCCACGAGCAGCGCGGGCTCGAAGTCATCGCCATCGCCGTTGATGTCGGCGAACAGCGCGACTACGAAGCGATCCGGCGCAAGGCGCTCGATATCGGCGCGGTGGACTCCCTGGTCATCGCCGCCAAGGAGGAATTCGCGCGAGAATTCGTGTTTCGCGCGCTCAAGGCGAATGCCATGTACGAGGGCAAGTATCCCGTGTCCACCGCCCTGGCGCGGCCGCTCATCGCCAAGATCGTGGGCCAGGTCGCGCGCGACAAGGGCGCGCAGGCAGTCGCTCATGGGTGCACGGGCAAGGGCAATGACCAGGTGCGCTTCGATGTCACATTCGGGGTGCTCTATCCCGAGCTGGAGATCATCGCTCCCTTCCGCGAGTGGCGGGTGAGCCGCGACGAGGAGATGGATTGGGCCCGCGAGCGCGGCGTGCCGGTGCCCACCGATAAGGCCAAGCCTTACAGCACCGATGTTAACCTCTGGGGGCGCAGCATCGAGTGCGGGGTGCTCGAGGACCCGTGGCAGGAGCCGCCCGCGGAGGTCTTCGAGTGGACGCGTTCGCCGGACGACGCGCCGGCGAAGCCCGCCCATGTTGAGATCGGCTTCGAGCGGGGGATGCCGGTTTCACTCGACGGGAAGAAGCGGTCGGCCGCGGATCTCATCGCCTCCCTCAACGCGCTCGCCGGCGAGCACGGGGTGGGGCGCATTGACATGATCGAGAACCGCCTGGTCGGGTTCAAGTCGCGGGAGATCTACGAATGCCCGGCCGCAACGGTGCTCCTCGCCGCCCATCGCGACCTGGAGGCGATGACGGTGGAGCGCGAACTCGCCCATTACAAGCAGACGCTCGAATTGAAGTATGGCGAGCTTGTTTACTATGGCCTGTGGTATTCACCCCTGCGCGCAGCCCTCGATGCCTTTATGGACCGCACCCAGGCGCGAGTCACGGGCACCGTGCGCATGAAGCTGCATCGCGGCAACTGCACACCGGTAGGGCGGCGCTCGCCCTATTCGCTCTACAGCTATGAGCTTGCAACCTATGACAAGGCAGACCGCTTCGACGCGTCGCTGTCCAAGGGCTTCGTGCAGTTGTGGGGCCTGTCCGCCCGCGTTGCCGCCGAAGCCGAGCGCAAAGCGGGGGGAGAATAGACGCCCGGCTCACGCGCGGCCGCGCCCACCGATGTCACGGGTGAAGCGATGACCCTCGACCTCCCGACTGGCTGGCAGCAGGCGCTGGGCGAAATCGTCGCCAGCGGCGGCGTCTGTATGGTCGTCGGGCGAGTGGACGCCGGCAAAACGACTTTTTGCAGCATCCTCGCCGCGCGCGCGATCCACGCCGGGGTCACGGTCGCGCTGGTTGACGCTGACCCCGGGCAATCGGACATCGGCCCGCCGGCCGCAGTGGGCGTGGCCGTAATCAAGGACACCCGACAGCTCGAGAATCTTGAGTCCATCCCTGCGGACGCGCTCTCATTTGTGGGCACGACATCACCCGGCGGCCATCTGCTCCAGTTGACCGCCGCCACCTATGACATGGTGGCCCATGCGCGCGCCGCACATGTCAAGCTCATTGTCGTGGACACCACCGGGCTGGTGGACGCCGGCATCGGGCGAGCTTTGAAGGCCGCTAAGGTAGAGCTGCTGCGACCGCGTCACCTGGTCGCGCTTCAGCGCAAGGACGAGGTTGAGCATCTGCTCGCGCCCTACCGCAAGCGCGACGAGCCTCAAGTTCATCGCCTGCGCGTATCGCGGCGCGCCCAGGCCCGGGACCGCGATGAGCGCAAGGCCAAGCGCGAGCGCCAGTTCGCCGCGTATTTCGCCGGAGCCGGGTCCCACACACTGGCATGGGACGATGTGGGCCTCGCGCAGACGGCGTGGCTCACCGGGCAACCCGTGCCCGGTCATATCGCCGCTTACGTCGAGGAGTTGGTCGAAGCGGAGACACTTTGCGCCGAGCGCATCGAGACCGGTATCTTCGCTATCGTAAAGGGAATGCGCGGCGCCGCGCATCGCACCATCAAGGGCGAGGAGCTGGAGGTCAGGGCGGTGGATGCGGGGCTCCTCGACAACCTGCTCGTCGGGCTGATTGATGCCTCGGGGCGCACCCTGGCAATGGGAATCCTGACGAACATTGACTTCACGCAGCGGCGACTTGTTGTCCGCGCCCCGGTCACGAGCACCGAGAACGTGCGCGGGCTCAGGCTCGGCTCCATGCGGGTGAGCGTCGAAGGTTTCGAGCTGGGCCACGGAGAGATCGCTTGACCACCACGCTGATCCTGATTCGCCACGGCCAGACCGACCATAATCTGCATCATCGCTACCAGGGCCAGTCCGACGTGCCTATGAATGATGCCGGGCGCGCGCAGGTTCGCGCCGCCGCGCGGCATCTCGCCGGGGTTCGCGCCGCGGCCCTCTATTGCAGCGACCTGGCTCGCTCACGCGAGGCCGCCAAGATCATCGGCCGCGCCCTGGGCGTCGAACCCATAGTGGTCCCGGAAGTGCGCGAGCGTAATTTCGGGCAAATCGAGGGGCTCACGCGCGACGAGGCGGCGGCGCGTTTCCCGGAATCGTGGGAGGTCTGGCGCACCCATCGCGCCGCATGGACTCCCCCCGGCGGCGAATCACTGGGCGAAATGTGGGGCCGCGTGCTTGCGTGCATCGAGGCCCTGTGGCAGCGACACCAGGGCCAGGCTTTTCTGGTTGTGGGGCACGGCGGCCCCATGAACGCAATCATCTGTGATTCCCTCGGCGCTTCGATGGAGGCGCGCCAGTCCATCGCCATCGCCAATGGCTCCATCACCATCATCGCGCGCAACGAGATGGGCCCGCGCGTGATAGTGCTGAACGATACCTGCCATCTCAAGGAGCCACCCGCCGATGTCGAGGCTGACTAAGGGCCTGGTGCAGGTTTACACCGGCGACGGCAAGGGCAAGACCACCGCCGCGTGGGGCCAGGCGCTGCGCGCGGCCGGGCGCGGCTTGCGCGTGTGTTTCATCATGCTCATGAAGGGCGACGCTGACCTCGGCGAAGTGCGAGCGGCGGCCGGGCTGGGTTCCCGGATTGCGGTTCGGCAGTTCGGCGCCGCACGCGAGGAGCTCGCCGCCCGCAGCTCTGGCAAGTGGTGGCAAGTCGAATTCACTGCCGACGACCGGCGGATGGCGCAAGCGGGCCTCGATTGCGCGCGCGATGCGATCGCCTCGGGCGACTACGACCTGGTGGTGGTGGATGAAGCGAACGTGGCCATGAGCGAAGGGTTGCTGGATGTTGAGGAGGTCTTGGGAGTGCTGCGGGCAAGGCCTGGGCACGTCGAGGTCATCCTCACCGGTCGCAATGCGCCGGCGCAGATCACCGCAGCCGCCGACCTGGTAACCGAGATGCGCCTGGTGAAGCACCCGTTTGAGCGGGGCATTCCCGCCCGCCGGGGAATCGAATATTGACGGACCAGATCGAAACCGAGCTGAAGGCGCTGTACACTCGAATGCTCTGTGCGTGCGGTTTCCGACCGGATGACGCGCGCGCGGAGGTCAACAAAGCCATCGAGATGTGCAAACGGGCGGGAGAGAAGGAAGGGACGGCCAGCCTCCCAAGTGGATTCGGGGATCTCATCCTGGTCGCGGCCAAAGAAGGTCAGCGATTCGCGGCGAACAGGGTCAACGTCGCGCGCAGTGAAGGGGCAACTGACGAGGACATTCGCGAGTTCTGGAATCTTCACGACCTGCAACGCCGGATGGTATTGTGGTCGGAGGAGGTCTTTCGATTTGCCACCTTCAAGGACCTCCTAGCGAAGGGGCTGTCGGCAGACGAGGCGATGATGCAGGTCCGCGGGATGTTCCCTATGTATGGGGATCCGCTTGAGACGCAACACACGACTGGCGACGACAGGCCTCTGCCGCATGAGCTTCGGGGCAGGGTGGACAGATACCGTGAGAAATGGGGTGCCTGTGTGATAGCGCAGGGTCTGTCGGCTCACAGCTCTTACAATGCCTTCGTCAGGGCTGAACTGAGGAGTGGGCGGCTGTAAGGAACGGAACACGAGAAGCAGGCCGGAATCGTCGTATCTTCGACGGACCCTTGACTATCCTTCGCACGAAGCCTGCGGCCATATTCGATATAGACGGCACGCTCGTTGATACGCGAGAGACCCACCTCCGCGTGTGGGAAGAGGTGCTGGCGGAGGCGGGTATCGTCCTCGAGCGCGAGGCCTTGGAGCGCCTCTTCGGCAAGCACTCCGACGAGTGGGTTAGGGAATTGCTACCGCCCGAGCGCCCCAGGCAAGAGTGCCTGGGCTCCATATGCTTCTCGCCGCCGGGCGCAGCCGGCGCACCGGTCTCGCCGCGCGGCGCGGAATTGACCACTGAGTCACGGCCATCGCTACCCTTACCTCAATCCTCTCTTTTCAAGGGAGAAGAGGAGCCTCCGTCGCCATCCGAAAGCTTTGCGGTCACGCCCTCTACGTAGGGTGTGAGCGAGTTCTGTTGGTCTGCGGTAGCGTATCCGTATGGAGCACAGCCGCCCTCGGCTGTGTCCGTCCAGTTTGGCAGGCGAGGCGCCTGCCGCTCCATGGCTCGGCGACCGGCAGCTGGCTGCGGGCGAGACCAACACTCGGAGTTCACACCCTACGTACAAGCGTCTTGCGCGTTGATGGCAAGTGGCTTATGATATGAGGTGGGCAAGGAGCTCGCGACGGCGATACTGTGACAGCGAAGCGCGCGAAGCTCGCATACGCGTCTTGACAAGCCCAGAGAATCGGGTTACAACTGATTCGGCGGTTTCGGTGCGCCGCAGCGTCTTGCGTTTCGGGTCATGGGAGGCGGTATGTTCTCAAGGATCGCTCTCGCAAAGATGATAGACCACTCTCTGTTGCGGCCGGAGGCGACGGAGGAGGAGATCATCAGGTTTTGCGAGGAGAGCAGGCGGGAGCACTTCGCAACGGTCATGGTTTACCCGTGCTGGCTGCCGGTGGCGGCGCGGTGCTTGCGCGACTGCGATGTGAAGGTGGGGACCGTGATCGGGTTCCCGTTTGGGGCGACGAGCACCCACTGCAAGGTCTTTGAGGCGAAGCAAGCGCTCGCCATGCACGCCAGTGAGCTAGATATGGTGATCAATATCGGGGCCCTTAAATCGGGCAACCTCGATTATGTCAAGCGCGACCTCGAGGAGGTGGTGACCGCCTCCGAGCTGGCGGGGCTCACCGCGGACGGGGAGGAGGTGCTGGTCAAGGTCATCGTCGAGACCAGCTACACCACCCGCGATGAGCAAGAGAAGGTGTGTCGCATGGTGCAGGAGGTGCGCGCCCACTTTGTGAAGACCTCGACCGGGTTCGGCCCCCGCGGCGCCACGGTTGAGGACGTCAAGTTTCTGCGCCAGGCGGTGGGCCGCGACATCGGGGTCAAGGCGGCGGGCGGCATTCGGACCTATAAGCAAGCCCTCGAATTCATCAATGCCGGCGCCGACCGCATTGGCACCAGCTCGGGCCTGACCATTCTCGCTGGCTACGACAAGGTCGAAGAGCCGATCACCGAAGAGGCCTTGGGAAAGGAGTAGGCGCGCGCCAGCGGCCACTTCGGCCATGCCTCGCCCTCGCCTCTATCGCGTATGCGCCGTCGTCCTACGCCAGCGCGACCTCGGCGAGGCGGACCGCATCCTCACCCTGCTCACCAGAGAGCGCGGCAAAGTCAGCGCAGTGGCCAAGGGGGTGCGACGCCCCCGCAGCAAGCTCGCCGCCGGAACCCAACTGCTATGCTGTTCGGACTTGCAGCTTGCCGCGGGCTCCAACCTCGAGATCGTGACCCAGTGCGACGTGCGCTGCGCGTTTTATGGTTTGCGCCAGGATCTGTCGCGGCTGTCTCATGCCAGCTATTTCGCCGAACTGGTGGACAGCTTCGTCGAGGAGCGCGATGGCAGCGAGCAGCTCTTCGATCTGCTGTTCGCCGCCTTGTCGCAGGCGGAGCGGGGCCAGCGCCTGGAGCTTCTGACCCGAATATTCGAGTTGCGGCTGATGAGCGCGCTGGGTTATGCGCCCGAGCTCGGCGCGTGCATTCGCTGCGGCGAGGAGCTGCGCGACGAATGGGTCGGCTTCTCCGCGGCCCTCGGCGGCGCCATCTGCCAGCGCTGCGCGGGGGCGGAGCAGGGCTGGCGGCGAATCTCCGCCGGCGCCCTGCGCACCGCGCGCATATGCTCCCAGGCCTGGCCGGGGCTGCTGCCGCGAGTGCGCTTGACGCGCGCGGCGGCGCCCGAGCTCGCGGGCGCGATGCGCTCGTACATTGAGTACCACCTGGGGCGGCGAATGCGTTCCGCGTCTTTCCTGGACGCGCTGCCCGGGCTGCTCGCGACGCCGGAATCCGTCGCTTCCGCGAAGGCCGAGCCTACTTCGCCGTAGTGGCCTACGGCTACGAAGGCTGAATGACTAATCGCGACATAGCGCGAGTGCTGAGCGAGATCGCGGATCTGCTCGAGATCAAGGGCGAGAACCCCTTCAAGGTGCGCGCCTATCAGCGCGCGGCCCAGGCCATCGAAGGGCTCTCGGCGCAATTGTCCCAGATGCGCGGGCGCCGCCCGTTTACCGATATCCCCGGGGTCGGCGCCAGCATCGCCGAGAAGATCGAGGAGCTGCTCGCCACCGGCGCCTGCCGCTTTCATCAGCAACTGCTCGCCGAGTTTCCGGCGAGCCTGACCGCGCTGCTCAGCATCCCTGAGGTCGGCCCGCGCAAAGCGCAGGTTCTGCACCATGCTCTCGGCATCACCAGCGTTGACGAGTTGGCGCAGGCGGCGCGTGACGGCAAGCTGCGCGCACTCAAGGGATTCGGCGAGAAGACGGAGCAGAACATCCTGCGCGGCATCGAGCGCCTGCGGGTGCACAAGGCGCGCCTGCCGCTGGCCGAGGCCCATCCTCTCGCCATGGAGGTGGTTGAGAATCTGCTGCTGGCGGCGCCGGTCGAGAAAATCGAGCCCGCGGGCAGCATTCGCCGCATGCGCGACACCATCGGGGACATTGATATTCTCGTGACCTCCTCGGAGCCGCAGGAGGTGATGTCCGCGTTCGTCAACTTGCCGGTGGTTGATCACGTGGTCGCACAGGGGCCAACCAAGACCAGCATCCTGAGCACCAGCGGGGCGCAAGTTGACGTCCGCGTGGTGGAGCCTGAGAGCTTCGGGGCGGCGCTTCAGTACTTCACCGGCTCCAAGGAGCATAACATTCGCCTGCGCGAGTTGGGGCTGCGGCGCGGTCTGCGCTTGAGCGAATATGGAGTCTTCAAGGTCAAGACCGATCGCCGCGTAGCCGGCGCCACCGAGGACGAGGTGTACGCCGCCCTGGATCTGCCGCTGATTCCGCCGGAGCTGCGTGAGGACCGCGGCGAAATCGCCGCCGCGCAGCGCGGCGAGCTGCCGCGCCTCATCACCGTCGAGGACATCAAGGGCGACCTGCACGTGCATACCAAGGTCACCGACGGCCATCACACCATCGCCGAGATGGCGGAGGCCGCGATGGGCGCCGGCTATCAGTATATCGCGGTCTGCGACCATTCGCGCTCAGTGGGGATGGCGGGCGGGCTGTTCGACGAGGACTTGCTGCGTCATGCGGAGGCGATCAGGGCGGCCAGCAAGCGCCTCAAGGGCTTCACCATCCTTGCCGGCACGGAGTGCGACATCCGGCGGGACGGCACTTTGGATTATCCCGATGAGGTGCTGGCGCAGCTTGATTTTGTCATTGCTGCGGTGCACTCCGGCTTCAAGATGGATGGCGAGAGCATGACCTCGCGCATCATTGATGCGATGCATAACCCATACCTTGACGCCCTCGCCCATCCCACGGGGCGCATCATCGGTAAGCGCGATCCCTACCAAGTGGATGTCGAGCGCCTGCTGGCGGCGGCGGCGGAGCTGGGGGTGGCGCTGGAGATCAACGCCTATCCCGATCGCCTCGATCTGCGCGATGTCCATGCGCGGCGGGCGAAGGAGCTGGGAGTCAAGATGGTCATCAACACCGACGCCCATGACTGCGATCACCTGCGCCTGATAACCTACGGCGTGGCCACCGCGCGCCGCGGCTGGCTCGAGCCGGGGGACGTGCTCAACACGCTGCCCCTGAAGGAACTACGCAAGCGCCTGCGGAGGAACAAGGCGCGTGCGGCCTGACGCCTGCGCCGTTAGTCAAGGGCAGCAGCGCCGGCCGGCGCCTCCCGAGCAGGTCGGCGGCCAGGCGAGCTCCCAACGCGTTTCAGGCAAGCCTCTGCCCCGAGAGTTCTATATGGGCCCGACCATCGCAGTCGCGCAGAGGCTATTGGGCAAGCTGCTGATCCACGAGGCGCCCGAGGGCCGCGTCTCCGGGTATATCGTGGAGACCGAGGCGTACCTGGAGGGCGACCCAGCGTCCCACGCGGTGCTGCGGGAGGAAAAACGATGGGTAACCAAGATGACTGCGCGCAACCGCCAGATGTTTGGCCCGCCGGGCCATGCGTACGTCTATTTCATCTACGGCAATCACTACTGCCTTAACGTCGTCACGCGGGAGGAAGGGGTCGCCGAAGCGGTGCTGATCCGGGCGCTGGAGCCGGCGGAGGGCATTGCGCTGATGCGCCAGCGCCGGGAGACGAATGTGGCGGCGCCGGCGAGCGCAAAGGCCGACCGCAGCCTGGCCAACGGCCCCGGCAAATTGGCGCAAGCGTTCGGGATTAACGGGTCGCATAACGGCGCGGACTTGACATCATGCAGCCTGCGCATCGAGTGCGGCCGTGAGATCTCCAGCGATCGAATCGAAGCGCGCCCGCGCGTCGGTATCAAATCCGCCAGCGACAAGCCGTGGCGGTTCATCGTCTCCGGCAGCCCGTGGATCTCTCGCCCCTGACCGCTGACGCGGCCAGCGCCCGCGCCCAGCGTTGTCGTTCCGGCGGCGAGCGCACCCTGCCCGTAGCTAGGGTATGAGCGAGTTCTGTTGGTCTGGGGTAGCGTATCCGTATGGAGCACAGCCGCCCTCGGCTGTGTCCGTCCAGTTTGGCAGGCGAGGCGCCTGCCGCTCCATGGCTCGGCGACCGGCATCT
>Ga0315296_10000765_pt1 | contig 28830 bp, 40 predicted proteins | sample YL17G14_18_MG_FD_203921 | JGI IMG/M metagenome (GOLD analysis project Ga0315296, IMG submission 203921) | Sediment microbial communities from Yellowstone Lake, YNP, Wyoming, USA - YL17G14_18 | ecosystem: Environmental > Aquatic > Freshwater > Lake > Sediment | place: USA: Wyoming | collected... | reverse complement strand
CCTAGATGCAATCGAATACGCGGTTACAGGTGGGGAGATGCTGATGGGGACACCTATCGGGACGTTCCTTGGACGTAGCCATAAGAGACACGAGGGCGCGAGGCCGAGTCCAGTGGGAGTCCCGTTTAGACTGGTCTAGGAGAACATAACATGCCGTTGCCTTTCATTGGTGAACTAGAAGACAAAGACCTGGACAGGTTGGTGCAGAGGGCAAAGGACTACAACCAGGGGCGAATCTCCCTCATCGAGAAGGCCCGCGAGTTCACTCTGATGCAGCAGAAGGTGTCCATGCCCGCTGGGGTGCGGAAGACAGCCATCGAGGTCAGGAACGCCTTTGTCTTTGAGATGACTCATAGGATGTCCTCAGCCGTAATTGCCAACTTCCCTCGTATCGAGGCCGTAGCCGACGACATTACGCAGGAGGCCGAACGGCGGGCGTCTAAGAAGGAGCGGCATACTAGCTCGGCGCTGAAGAGAGCGGCACTGGAGGCGGGGACACACCAAGACCCCTTCGCCAGGGCGACCTGGGCACAGGTGGGATTCGGGACAGGCATCTACAAGTGGGTCTACCGACCAGATCGGTGGGCACCCTGGCCCCGTAGGAACGGCAAAAGCGCGTCTGAGTACGCCAAGACTATCCAGAGGTTCAAGATGTCCCGCTTCCCCTTTCTCTGGAGGTCCGTAGACCCCTTCACTTATCTCCCGCTTTACGGGGACGAGGATAAGGTCTTCGTCGCCGACATCAGCAAGAGGGCGCAGGCTGATCTCGAAAACGCCTTTGGTGAGGAAACCATCAAGTCGGCCCTGGATACACTGGACACGGGGGCAACCGAACCTGCTGCTTCTGTCGAGTTTCAGGAACTCACTACACTCTCCCATATCTACTATCGCGTGAAGAACAAGACGATCTACAAGGTCGTCCACCACTGCCCCTTCATTCACTACTACGAGGCGCGGGGCATCACCACCGAATCCAACACGCCAGGCGAGGACGCTCTGCCGCTGTCCTTCGCCCTCCTCAAGTATGCACCCTTGATCGACACCCTGTTCACCACCATCGCCGAGGGTTTCATGGTTGCAGGCATCCCGACGCCGTTTCTGAAGATGGACGCTAATCAACCTGGCTACGCCCAACTCTTCGGCGCAGACGGACGCCCTCTACCTATGCAGATCGCAGTCGGCCAGATCAACCCATTTATGGGTGAGATTAGCCTACCCCTCAGCCAAGCTCTTCCTTCCATCCTAAACGAAGCGCTAAAAAGCATCATGGGCTTGGCAGAGGCCGCTATGTTGCCGCCAGCACTCCGAGGTCAAGGCATCGGTTCCGACTGGTCAGGGTATCTTGCTAACACCGTCCTCCACGTCGTCCTGACACTCCTTGCGGGGCCAGTGAACAGCCATGAGGCGGCCCTGGCCCAGATGATCCGCGACTACTGGTGGACGATCCAGCATCGGCTGGAGAGCGAGGTTTGGGTCTGGGCACGGGAGAAGAGCAGGAGGGGGAGGTGGGCACCCCTTGGGCCGCAGGACATTCGGGACTTCTACGAGGTCTACGCCCACATGCGGCCCTCGTTGCCCCGTGACGACGCTGCACGAATCCAGACAGGCTTCCAACTCTGGCAGCAAGGCGCGATCTCGCTCAGGACGTTCCTCACCGACTGGCTTGAACTCGACTACCCCGATGAGGAAGAGGAACGGATAATGCTTGAACGGCTCTTCAAGAGTCCCGAAGTAGACGCTCTGAGACTTGCTTCCTTGATGCGGCGGCTTGCCCCAGAGAGTCCAGTGATCCAGGAGGTTGCACAGCAGTTGGTTCCCGTTCTCGAACAGCAGGCAGGGGGGCCGATGGCTCTCCCGTCTGGTATGCCAGGGGCACAGCCAGGGCTTCAGGAAGCCGCGCCGTTTCAAGCTGGCGCTCTTGGAGGAGGTATGCCGGGAGGGGCGGGGGCTGTGCCCTTCATAGGCGGGAGGCCACCTGGGATGCCCACGGCGACGCCCACAGGCCCGCAGATGGGAGTGTAGGATGCCTGAGAATCCTATCGACGCAGATGCAGCCAAGGCCGAGTCGATGGTCCGGGCGCAGTTAGCGGCCATCGACCGAAGCGTGGGGAATATCCCGCCTACGGGTAAGCGCCTACTTACGCGCAAGGAGAAGTTGCTGAAGTCGCTGGCCCAACCAGCCCAGACCTGGAGTCCCGCTCAGGGGCAGTTCGTGCTGCGGGAATTGTTGAGGATGCGAGATGGCGGAAGACCTTAAAGCACTTGTCAAGCAAATGGCGGAGGCGAAGGGCCTGGGACAATACTGGCCCACCATCGAACAACTCGTCCAACTCGAATCGGGTTGGAACCCAGCGACCCCTAGCGCCTACAACGCGCAGGGGACAGAGGATTCGTGGGGCCTGTTCCAACTGAATCGCATGAGCCAGGGTTTGGGGACAGGATACTCCACAACGGCATTGAAGAACCCCAGGACGAACGCAGAGATCGCCCTGAACAAGATTGCCAGCGTCATTCAAGCTGGTGGGACGATTCAGGATGCGCTGGGCGATTGGGTAAACGCCCGCAACACGATCTTCGGAGGAGAAGGTGGTGTAACTATGGCAGGACAAACACAGACAACGAGCCCAATGGAGGAAACGGAGGAGCCAACCGCCCAGGAGAAGCGAATCGAGGCTATGTTTGCGGCGGCGGATAAACTCCTGGCTGAGGACGATCCGTATGGCGCAGCAGAAATGTATGCTTCCGCCACCAATTTAGCCAAACTCTATGGTATAGGTACTGCTGAGGTCGGTACAGCCACCACAACTACCACAATCCCCTCCGCGCAGGAGACGGCCATCGGTCAGTGGGACATGGAGACGTGGCTTTCTGACGCGATCCTGGACGAAAAGAAGCTTGGCCTCGATGTGGCAGCCACGAACTTTGCCAACAAGATCGCCCAGGCCCAGGAAGGCCGTCTGCAAGCGACTGCCGCGCAGGAGTACGCCCGCAACCTCGCCCCGCCAGGGATGACAGAACTGAAACTGGGGCCTCTTACTGGTGGCATCCCTCTAGGCCCCGCCGTACCGAGTACCTACGCTGGGGCTATGGAACTAGCTAATGTCCCGCAGGCACCCGAATTGCAATACCAGCCAGGGGCGCTGCCGCAGATGCCTAACCTGGCCGCCCTTCCTTCTGGTCAGCAGTCTACTCAGGTGACAGTACCCTATGCGGGTGGAGGGGCGACCCTGCCAGCCCCCGCTGGTAGCGAGCGAAGTGCGAGTTACATGCAAGCGATACGGAACTACATAGCGCGGTTTGGGCAGACTTTCCCTGGAGGCCAGTTGCCCGTAGGGAGGTAGGGAATGGCGACACAAGTAATCACACAACAGGGTTATCAGCAGGCGCTGGCTAGCTATTACCAGTATTGCAATGCGAGAGGGATACAACCTGACCCTGTATACATGAATCAGTTGGCGGCGTCCTATGGGCAGAGTTACCAATACCCTCCTACCGAGGTAATACAGGCGAAAACCGCTGAGGAGGATAGGGCGGAGAGGGCTAGACAGTTCGACATCGAGAATAACCGAATCATCAGCCAAGCTCAGAAAGACCGCGATGCTGCTCTCGCGGATCGTCAGATGTGGGCTGATGCGTATACAGAAGCCGCCCGCATCGGCAACCAAGGGGCAATGGCTCAGGCTGCCGCTCAGGTTGAGGCTGCAGGCATACAAGCCAACGCAGCTATCGAAGTTGCGAATATCGCGGCTCAAGCCTCAAGGTATAGCGACGACATCAAGGCGCATATAGCCGATGAAGCCAACGAGCTAGAACGCCAGCGGGTCGCCGCCATCGAGTTTGCCCGCCCCAGCGATTGGGCTGCCCGAATCGGGTACATGCGGGGCCAGACGCCCGAACAAGCCGCAACCTTAACGAAGTATGCGGGCGGAACGGTGTTTGGCGGCCAGATGCCAGGAGGCGCGGCCCTGCCCCAACCCCAACCTGCGACCGCTGGGGCTGCACCTGCCGCTCTCGTTGGCGAGGAGGGGATAGAACTAGCGCAGGCTACGCCAGCGGGTGTGCAGATTACGCCGCTACAGCAGCAACAGGCAGAGTGGCTCCGAGGTAGGCTTCCTGAGATGGCAAGGGGAGGTGCTATCTCTGGTGGTTACGGTGGGGGTGCTACTTTGCCTAACCCTACTGGTGGTGCCCGCTCGCAACTGCTAGACCCATCCCAGATGCTTCAATCAATGGTAAGCAGAGCAAAAACGCCCGAAGAGTGGCTCCAAAGGCGGGATGTTGGGCAGGGTTTCCTGGCGGGCGGCGGCGCAATGCAGGCAGGCATCCAATACATCCCAGGCGCGGGTGGGAGACTGCACCCATGGGGTGCTGGGGCGGGCCAAGGTGCTGCCCTCCCTACTGCTGGCGGAACCCCCGCTACTCCCCTCCCTGCAACTGCTGGCGCGGGCACAACGGCGGCGGGCGGCACTCCCACGCCCGCAGGAGAGACCTCGCCCATTGACCAACTGCCCTTCCTCGTGGCTGGACGCGCAGGTGGCCAATACAATGTACCTTCCTTCCAGGAATGGACGGGCGAGAGAACCTTCCCAGCAATGGGCATCAACAAGCCTATCCCTACGCCTTGGGAGTTCAACCTGAACCAGTGGAATAACCTGGCCCGTGCCGAACAAGCGATGTGGGCTGGACTCTGGCGAAAAGCTATGATGATCCCTGGCGAGACTGAGGAGGAGATGCTGGCCAACGCGAGGGAGGCAATCGGGCGCTCGGCATTCACGGGGATGGGCAGCGCACTGCCTCAGTACGGGGGCTGGTAGTGCCTGAATCCTGGGAGGTCGCTTCCGACGAGGAGTGGGAAGAACTACAGCGCGGCATCCTCAAGATGTTCGGCACTGGTCCTGCCTTCATGCAGAGGGCCATAGGCCAAGTCCTCAAAGTTGTACCCCCAGTAGACCGCATCCGGCGCGTCGAGCAGAAGCTACAGCCGAAGGTCAAAAAGCCTCCCGTCGTTGAAGAGACGCCCTATGAGAAGCGCCGCAGGCTAGGACAAGTGCCGCAAGTCCCCACGACAGGCATCTTCCCCTGGACAGAGGCAGGTCAAGCCCATCAGGTCAAACTTGGCCAGGTTCTAGCTGAAGCGCACCCTGAATGGACTGAGGAGCAACTAGGTTCGACTGTCCAGGAACTTACCTTTCCTGCTGGCGCACAGGCAGCTATGATGACGCCAGGATTACTCGGTTTGCCTGGCGCTAGCGTCGCTGGGATGTTTGGTGGCCAGATTCTCCTTGGCACTATGGGCAAAGCAGTAGAACGCGCAGGGTTTAATCCCAGGATTGACATTGGGCCAGTGACTCTAGGGCCTAGCGGCGTGGGGCAGATCATAGGTGCGGTAGGGGGAGGGGCGCTGCCTACCCTTTGGCCGAAGGTAGAGCAAGCGGTTGTACGTAGTGTAGGCGCTGTGCGCGAGGCTGCACCCGTAATGCGTAGGACACTGGCAGAGGAAACGGGGGGGCTGAAGCCGAGGGTGCCAGAGGAGCCGATACCAAAACCCGCTGCGCCACCTACGGAGCCGCCTGCTGCGCCGCCAGAAGACCCCGTTACGAAATTGACCACCCTGATAAAGGCTGCTAGGAAAACACGTCCAGAGGCGGAAGCCCTGAAGCATGAGGCGCGTGTCGTCCAGGCTGGCGAGTTGGGACAGATTTGGCAGGCGCAGGAGGGCGAACTCGGTGCAATCAAGGCGAGGGGGGCACTAAAAGGCGAACTTCCGAAGCCGAAGTTTGAACCTGTTAGGCCAGCACTTTCTCAGGATGAGATAGATGGTCTATACAACCGCGTGGCCTCACACGCCTTCAAGGTTCGTGGTCAACCTTCCGTTTTCGCTCCAATCAATGCCCAGGAGGGACTCACAAAACTCCTGAATGGTCAACTTCCAACAATGGGCCAAATCCAGGGCCTGGAGCAGGTCTTCGGTAAAGAATTCGCTACTGCGGCGCGGTCAAGGCTATCCCTCGGCAGTCGGGCCTGGCGTGAGGCCTGGGAGATTTCTGGGTTGATGCGTGGTGTTCAGGCTGCCTTCGACCTGTCCTACGGACTCAGGCAGGGAATAGTTGCAGCGCCTCGGCATCCCACCGCCTGGCTAAATATGTGGAAGGAAGGATTCAAGCAGGTCGCCCCATTTTGGGGTGAGGCTCAGGCCACCGAACGGCTGGCTTACTGGGAGGCTGAGAGGGTCGCTGGCAATATACCCCAAAACCTTTTCATCGCTGAGTGGGGGCCAAGTGCGTCCTTCACACAACGGGAAGAGACGTTCATTAGTGGTCTCATTGATAAAGTCCCAGGCATCAGGATGTCGAACCGTGCTTTCAGCGGCATGGGCAACGAGTTGCGAGGTCGAATCAGTCAGGGAGTGGTGAACAACTGGAGACGGCAGGGGATTGAGATAACCGACAAGATGATGGAAGACCTTGGCAAAGCCCAGAACTACCTCTCTGGCCGTGGGCCGATCCCCGATAATCTAGGCCAGGTTCTGTCTGGGATATTCTACGCGCCGCGTTTCGTGACCAGCAAACCAGCCTGGGTTACTCTCTTACTGAACCCGTCTACAACGTCTCAGGTTCGGTGGCTCATAGCGCAAGAGTTAGCGGCGTTCGTGGGGACGGGTCTGGGTGTCCTGAGCGCGGTGAAACTGAGTGGCGTTGGAGATGTGGAACTTAATCCTGATTCCAGTGACTTTGGGAAGATCAGGGTTGGAAACCTCCGGATCGATTTCTGGGGCGGCACTCAACAGATGGCGCGTTACACAGCGCAACTCATTACCGGACAACGCAAGACCATCGGGACGGGGGAAATGGTCAGCGCTCTAAGGCAGGACGTAGCGGGGCGGTTCGTCCAATCGAAACTCTCCCCGCAGGCAGGAGTTGCCCTCGATATCTGGCGAGGCGAGACGTACATGGGCGAAGACATCTCTGCAACCCCTGGGAGTATCAAGACCCAAGTCTGGAATCGAATGGCACCGATGTTCGTCCAGGATGTCGTAGATGCTGTGCGGATGCAGACTAGCACTGCTGGGATAGCGGCACCGTTATCGTTCCTCGGTGCTGGCGTGCAGACTATGGTCACACCTGGGGAAACGGTGAATAGACTCACGCGTCGTTACGATGCCCAGGGTCGTGGCCTTCAAGACATGGCACCCGTGGAATTCGACCGTCTAGTTGCAGAACACCCAGACCTGGCGGCTGCTAGGGACGAGGAGATCAAGTCTGCGGCGGCCTGGGGCAATAAGTGGGCTGTCACTCAGATGGAACTACAACAGGGGGCCACCGACTTTCAGGATCAATTCCTTACCCGATACCGTGATCCCCAAGGCATGAAGATGGTGGACTTTTCCAACGCGTTGAGTGACTTCTTTCAGAAACGCGCCATGCAGAATGAGGTGCGCTACAAGGATGTCAAGTTTGACCCACGTTCCCCGCTGGCAAAGAAATTGGACGAGTTCTACGGTGGCAAAGAGTTATCCCTGGTCGCTACGCCCGCTGAACGCGATGCGTTTTTCAATCGCCAGAATCAGATGCTCGCAGCCGACCCTGAACTCGCACAGGCGGTGAAGGACAATCAGCAACTTACATTCAGAGACCCAACGATGCGGGCGATAGTGGCAGAGTGGCAGGCGGCTAAGGATATACGGAAGGAGTATTATGACATTCCTCGCTTCACTCGCCTTTCAGTGGAAGATGGAGAACTGGTGCAGGACATCCTGAACGAAGCGGCAGATATGGTTCAATTAGGCAAAGCCGTCAACCAGAAAGCGGCTATCCGAACAATCTACAAGGAAGGACGGCTGACTACAAAGGAATATGGAGTTGCGATGAACGCTAACCGTCTTGGCGTTCGTAACCGACAACGAGCGATATTCTGGAAAGAACACGGCGATGTTCTTCAATGGTTCGGGGAGATTCCCCCAGAATGATGTCCTTATCGTACAAAGATTGCGTCAAGAATCGGCATCACCACCAGTACAATGAAGAGGAAGGGGATGGCGAAGAGGAATATGGTGATAGGGATGGACAAGATGCCCACGCCGATCCAATAGAGGTCGATCGGTAGGTGTTTAATCCAGTTTCTAAACTGCATGGGCGCACCTCCCAACGGTGCATCATATCACACTCTTTCTTGACAGGGGGGAAATAAAAGGCTAATCTAAAGGCAAAGACACACGGCAAAATCTAGGCCGATAGGAGAACCGAGGCCGCCGAAAGGCGGCCTCTTTCATTAAGGAGAGGAACAAGTGGCTAAGAAAGAGTCTTCCGAGACCGAGGTTTCGGCACTTCCAGCGCAGGAGACGCCCCTACCTGAACTCCAGGTAGAGCCGCCGCCTGAAGAGGGAGCGCCTGAGCCTCCGGTACAGGAGGCCGAGAAGCCAGACTTTCGTGCCCAGTTCGATGCGCTGCCAGAGGAAGACCGCGAGGCTTTCCTACAGGAAAGGACGGCAGAGCGCGTAAGGCGTGCCGAGCAATCGGCTCAGGACAGAGCTTTTGCCCGTATGCAGGCAGATCAGGCTCGCCAAGCCCAGGCTAATCAAGGACTCCAAGACACCTTGAGGAACCTGGAAGCGGAGGCGGATGACAGCAAACGGGGAGGGCATGTCGAGGCTTACGCTGCCTATCGCATTCGGCAGGTATCGCAACAGCAGGCGCAAGAGGCTTTGGAGAATGTGAGGGAAGCTCTTGGTGTGCCCGACGCGGAGCACGATGAGCTTGTCTACAAACTCCACCGAGAGGCGGCGCGTGATAACCGTGTCGCTACCCTCGGAGACTACATCAAGCATGTAACGGGGGAGAGGTTCATGCCTAAACGAGAGTCGGACGCGAAGATACGAGCTGAGGTCAACGCTGCGCTAGAGGAACGCCTGGGTAAGCAGCGAGAGACCGAACCTGCCCCCGTGTCAGTAGGGCAGGGCCAACCGGCGGGGGGCAGAAACCCTGAACAGAAGTGGATCGATGAGGGTTCCCCTTCGAGTGGCCCTATCTACGACGAATACATGGGATGGCGCAAGGAGCGCCGCATCTAGGAGGAAGTAAATGCCAGCAACTACTAGAACCTCCCTGGCTGATTCAGTCCCTACCGAGTTTATTGCTGAGGTAAAGCTGACGAACCAGGAAGGTTCAATAATGAGGAACCTCGTAGAGAGTGTTACCTTGCCGGAAGGCGAGGGGCCTATCTACGAGGAGACGGAACTGACGCGGGCCATCGCCTACGCGCTCACTGAGGGCGTGGACATGACCCAGGCGCAGGAGATCACCGACGGGCACATGGAGATCACCCCTGCTGAGATCGGTGCCCAGATCGTCCGAACTGACCTGGCCGAGCGCCAGATTGTGCGGCGGGCTAACCTGCCGCGACTCCTTGGGCAGATTCTAGGGAACGCGATCATCACCAAGGAGGATGTTGACCTTCTGAGCCTGTTGGACGGATTCGGCGTAGCACTGGGCGCTGCGGGTACATCCCTTACCAGCGGCTACATCATGGCGGCGGCGGCGGCCATCCGCGCAGGCGGGCAGGCGGCAGCGGCTATTGTAGCAGGCACACAGACACCAGCGCCTGACCCCATTCAGGCTGTGTTCAACGACAACCAGATGCACACAGTCAACAAGGAGCTTTCCATCGGTATCGCTGCCCCGACTGGCGTTCAGATTCCAGGCACGGAGTATTCCGTGGACGTTCTGAAGAACGCAGCCGTCCGGCGCATTGGTGGCGCGAATGTCTACATCGACAATAACTTGGGCAAGGACGCCAGCGACGACGCCAAGGGCGGGGTGTTCAGCAAGCAGGCTCTACGGTTCGTGCGCTTCGGCGGCGGCCCCAAGATGGAGCCTGAACGCGACGCCAGTGGCCGCTGGACTGAGATGAACATTGTCGAGGTCTACGGCACGGGTGAGTGGAAGGATGCATGGGGCAGGGAGATGCTTTTTGACGCTGCCAGTCCCACAAGCTAATGGCGAATGAGTATAGTTCCCTTGAGGGCATCCAAACGTCTCGGAGTATAGCCGAGGCTGCGCGGAAGCGTAGAGGGACAACCCAGATAGGGAGGAAGAAATGGGTTTCAATCCGAAACTAGCACCGTATAGCGTAACCTTGCTTGGCTTCAACAGTGACCCCGCTGCCGACAAGGTTTACACATGGTTCAGGTTCCCAGAGAGGGGCATGTTCGTTGGGGGCTTTGCCTGCAACGATGCCGCCATCGCCACCGCTACCAACATGGTCGCTTGCTTCTTGGTCAAGTACGCAACCGACGGCACTACTGAACAGGGAACCATAGGGTCGGTTGCTGAGACTTCTACATGGGCGGCAGGTGTTCCCCGTACCTGGACTGTGACGAGCTTCGGCTCGACGGCTCACTTCGCGCAAAACGAGATCATCGCACTGAAGTACGACGAGATCACCACGGGCCTTCTCGCCGACGCCACGTTCCAAATTGACTACGTTTTGGGATACTTCGCCTAAATCAGTAGAAAGGGGGTAAAGGACATGGGCTTTAATCCAAGGTTGGCACCATACAGTGTCACCTGGCAAGGCTTTGAGGCTGACCCTGCTGCTGATAAGGCGTTCACCATTTTCAGGTTCCCAGAACGCGGGATGGTCACAGGTGGCTATGGTTGCAACGATGCCAACGTCACCGGCACTACGAACATGGTTGCTCTGTACCTCGACAAGTTTGCAACCGACGGCACTACGAACCAGGGAACTATAGCGTCGATTGCCGAGGGCGCTTCGTGGGCAGCAGACGTTCCGCGCCCCTGGGTCATAACGAGCTTTGGTTCGACGGCGCATTTCGCACAGGGCGAATTCGTCGTACTCCAATACGACGAGACCACTACTGCGCTATTCAATGACGCCACCGTCCAGCTTGATTACGTCCTGGGGTACTTCGCCTAGTCAGGTTGGGGGCAGGGGGCCAGCCTCCTGCCCCCGGCAGGGGAGGCTTTGTGAAGGTACTAATATGCTCGAACGCGCCCTGGGCGAAGACGGGGTATGGGTTACAGGCTGCATCTCTGGCCACGCGGCTTCAGGATGACGGCCATACTGTAGCTTTCCACTGTAACTACGGGTTGCAGGGAGGGGTACTCTCTTGGCGTGGAATTACCTGTTTCCCAAACGGTCTTGAGGGTGGCTACGCTGACAAGATTATCTACGGCCACATCCGCACCTTCCAGCCAGACCTAGTGTTCACCCTCTTCGACATCTGGGTTCTACAGAATCAGGAGTTCCCCCTCCCTGGGGATCAAGGCTACGTTCCTCCACGTTGGGCAGCATGGATACCCATTGACCACTCCCCTGTGTCGCCTCACAACCTGGCTGTCGTGCCGCACATCACCTATCCCATAGCTATGAGCCAACACGGGAGCAACGAGCTAACGAGGCTGGGCATAAAACATACCTACATCCCGCATGGCGTGGAGAAGGATTACCACTTCACCGCCGCTGGCAGGCGGGAGTTCCGGCGTCTCCTGCTCCTGCCCGATGATGCCTTCCTCTTTGGCTCCGTAGGGCTTAATCGCCACTTCCCCTGCCGCAAGGGATTCGACAGGTTGATGGCGGCGTTCAAGGAGATGCCTAAGAATGCCTACCTCTACCTTCATACCCTACCCACATCGCAGGTCGGCAGCATGGACTTGAACAAGATAGCCGCATACTACGAAATCGCGGATCGGGTCATATTCCCCGACACCTACAACTACGTCATGGGCTACTCGCAGGCGGGTATGAACGCTATCTACTCAGCCATCGACTGCTACGTTCACCCGACTCATGGGGAAGGATTCGGCCTGCCCGTCCTTGAGGCGCAGGCTTGCGGGTGCCCAGTGATCGCCACTGACTGTACCTCCATGCCGGAACTATGCGCGCCCTTCAGTTCTGAACTCGTGGCAGGGGGAACGTTGTTTGTCTGCGAGATGGGCAACCGTGTGCTCATAGACGAGGGCATCCTGGCCGAGAAGATGAAGTCCATCATGGGGATTTACTACGATGACCCCAAAGGGTATATGTGCATGAGGGCCAATGCGGGCCTTTGGGCGAATAGTTGGGACTGGGACAAACTCTGGATTGAGAACTGGCGGCCATTCCTGGCCGATGTCCAGCGCGACATTGACAGGGCACCCCGCCAGATGTGGCATCGTGGCGCGGCCCTTGTCTTCGAGCACGAAGGCCGCATGAGGAAGCAGGATTCTAGGCTGTGCTCGCCTGCGTCCAAGAAAGAACTGGCTCTATACAAGACACTTTCGCACCCTAACATCATCCCCATTCTCGATTCGGGTGTAGACCCCATAGATGGGACAACGTGGTTCGATATGCCGATGTATACGCCCCTCCGTGACATGACCGACATCTCGGATGAGCAGGCTGACAGGATACTAGCGGGTATCGAGTCGGCACTGCATTACCTTCACGCGGGAGGGGTAGCCCATCGTGACGTGTGCCCGTCGAACGTGGTTGTTGACGCTGAGGGACATCCCTACTTGGTGGACTTCGAGTGGGCAGCACAGTGTGAGGGCGAACCTTGTGTCGATTTCGAGCCGTGGGCAGCGATGGAGAACGCTGCACCACTCGTCCAGCGAGGGGGCGGCGAGAGGGGATTCTATACCATCGTCGCGTACCTGAAGGGCAAGGAAGCGGCTGACCTTCTGCGGCAGTCCTCCTCAAGCGGCCTTGCCAAGGATGGCGTTCCCTACCAGCCAGTCGAGGGCTTGGGGCCTTCTGAGCGCGACTGTAGCGACCGCTGGGACATTCTAGGGTTGGACGTGAAGGGCAAGAGGCTTCTCGACATAGGCTGCAACGCGGGCTGGTTTGTGCGTAAGGCGCTGGAAGAGGGCGCAGTCCAGGCGGTAGGCGTAGACAGCGACGTAGCAATCATCAAACTCGCCAAGAGTCTAGGCGGTGGCGACTATTACACGATGCCCGCCGCCAGCGTAAACGGCCAACTCGGACACTTTGATATTGTCCTCTTGCTTTCAGTTCTACAACACATCGAGCATCCAGCTGAGGTCTTGGCTACAGCCAAGGAAATCGGTAAGGAGGTCTATGTAGAAATCCCTCATCGTTTCATCACACCCGCTTTAACAGAGCAGTTGGAAGGGGCGGAGAGTATCGGTGAGAGTGAGCGTGGCAGACCCATGTTCAAAGTAGGTGCCAAGTGACCGAAATCATAATCCGCAAGCCTCGCTCCTACCCCGTGTTTGCGGGTTCCCTGCCCTCTACCAAAGGCGGTAGGCGCTCCACTGTTCTTGCTGGTGTAGACCAAGACGGCAAGTGGGATATTCAGAAAGAGGACATGGGGCCTGAGAACGGGCTGGACGAACCCATCCTGTTCGTACCCTTCGGCGCTGTCGATTACGCCCTGAGCATATCCGACCTCAAAGAGATGCTGGGAGGGATGCGCGAGAAGCACCTGAAATGGCGTGAGCAGCAGGCTCCAGTACCCGACCTGTCAACAGCCTTGAAAGAGTTTTACAGCGCCCTTCTCCACTATCAGAAGGGCAGACAGCAGTTCTACATGGGAGGGAAATAATGGTTAGTAACGCCACACAAGTGTTTGAAGACGTGATATCGGAGATACAGGCCACCGAGCCAGAGATCGTCCAGGGGGGGAACACCCAGATTACCTTCCCCTTCCAACACAACCTGCGTCTCTCGAACTTCGTGCGCTTCTATCACCCTGACGGCACCCACTCCGACATCGCGGCACCGACTTACAATGCAGCAAGGCCAACGCCCTACCGTGAACGGTTCCTGGCTCACTATCTGAGGAAGCGTGGGCCAGATGGCATGAGGTTGTTCTTCCTCTCACCCCAAGCGCCGGAGCCAGAGTTGCCCATCCGCTGCTTCGTCGCACCAGGGGGCAGGCAGTGTACCAGGCGGGTGAGTTCGCTCCCCGACCTCTACATGCACGTCATGGGCAGGCACGGCGAGGAATCCAAACTCTACGCCGATGTTCTGGCGGCCATGAAGCTGAAGATGCAGGCGCAGATTGACCCTGAGACGCTAAGGCTTCTTGGTCTAGGCCAGACGTCCACCGAGGCTAAGGAAGGGCCTGCGACCTTCTACTGCCGCGTGGATGGGTGTCCAAGGTTCTTCGACCTGGAGAAGGCCAGGGATATGCACGAGAAGGTGCAGCACAAGGAGGGGAAATAATGCCGATAGTAGGAGCAATTGGGCATGAATCCGTCACCGTCAGCACCGTAGCCGTCGGCGTCACCACCACGGTTCTCAAGGGTGTGCTGCCAGCAGCGGCCCAGATCACGGTTGAGACTGCTAGCATCCGGTACTGCGTGGATGGCACTACTGCCACAGCATCTGTCGGACACAGGGCCGATCCTGGCGATGTGATCGAGCTTAGTGACAGAGGCGAGGTTACGAACTTCAGCGCCATCCGCAAGGACGGCACCGATGCCACGCTCAAGGTCACACACGGCGCGGACTGGAGGCCGTAGATGAAATTAACCAGAGCGCAGAGAGAGTCGCTTCAACTCGCTACCAAGACGATCACTTACACGGCTGCTGGCACAGGGTTGGCGGGTGCGGCGACGGCGATCTTTACCGTCACGGGACAGGTGCTCATCCAGTACCTAGTACCGTACTGCACGGTTAACCTAGACCAGAGTGCAGGGACTCCTACTCTTGCCCTCGGAGTCGTGGGCAATACAAGTATCTTCCTCGGCGCGACAACCGCTACAGCCATTGACGCTGGCTTCTTCTGGTTAGACACATCGCCGGCTGAGGTAGGCGCGATGGCGCTTCCTGCGGCGCTGACGAACATCGTGACCATCGCTAACGTCCAGTGTCTAGTCGGGGGCACCAACAACATCAGCGCGGGCGCGATCCGCTATGACGTTTGGTGGCGGCCACTCAGTAGCGACGGAAACGTGGCGGCTGCGTAGTGGTAGGAGTCACTACACGGGTGTCACTGAAGCACTCGACGCCGACGAAATACATCGGGAGGAGGAAGCGTGCCCGCAAAGTCAAAGAAACAACAGCAGTTCATGGGAGCCGAACTCGCCCGCAGAAGGGCAGGTAAGAAGACTAGGACGGGCATGACGGAAACCCAACTCCATGAGTTCGCCTCAACGAAGCGGAAGGGGCTGCCAGCTAGGAAGAAACACACGAAGAAGGGGAAGTAGGATGGCCAAGAAAAAGCTCTGGATCGCGGGGGCCATAAAGGAGCCAGGTTCATTCACCCGCCAGGCCAAACGTGCTGGCAAATCAGTGGCCGCGTTCGCCCAGGAGAAGAAAGGTGCATCTGGCAAGACGGGTCATCGAGCGCGCCTGGCGATCACTCTCAAGAAGCTAGGAAAGAGGAAGTAGAGATGGCAACGAAGAAAGGAATCTTTAAAGGCGACACGCCTCCCGTGACCTACAAGCCGACCGTCTTTGTACCACTACCTGGTAAGGCAGCACCACGCGGGAAGGGAAAGTCACGCGGCAGGCCAACACCACGCAATAGGCCAGCACCACGCCGAAGGGGCAACAGGCGCTAGGAGTTAGGCAATGGCATCTAGGACACAATACCGTCAGGAGACGGCGAGGCTTCTTTCTGGGGCGGACTTCCTTGAGTCTACTGCGTCCACGAACACCACCGCCACCGAGGTTATCCTGGCGGACTACACATCTTCTATCATTCAGGATAAGCATTTCATCGGCTTCGTCATGTATGTCTCCTACGACGCGGCTGGGGTGCACGGTGCCCCCGAAGGCGAATACAAGCGGATAACGGATTACGACGCTTCTGCGGGCAAGTTTACTGTGGAGTCTGCGTTCACCGCCGCCGTCACCGCCAGCGACAAGGTGGAGATTCACCGCGTCATTCACCCGACTCTGATCCACGAGGCCATCGACCGCGCCCTACGCAAGATGCTGTACCCCACCCTGGCGGTGCCGTCAGCGATGAACGATGCCGACATGGAAGCCTCTACTAGCGGCTGGACGGCAGGGACGGGATGCACCCTGACTCGCACCACGATAGCGGGCGAGTTCTTCAGGGGCACACAGGCCAGCAAGGTTCTCAACACGGGAGCCGCCACTTCCTACGCCTACCAGCGCGTGAACGCCGTAGCGGGCGACACAGGCTATGTGGTGGCAATCTGTCGCAACAACGCGATCACAACCTCGTGCAAACTCGTGGTCTATGACTACACGAACAGCGCCGAGATTGATTCCGAGACGAGTGCTGAGTTCGATTGGCAGAGTCTAGGCATCCAGTTCACCGTGCCCACGGACTGCCACCAGATCGAGTTCCGCCTTCAAACCGTTACCGCTACTGCAAATGCCTACTCCATGTGGGATCAGGTGCAGCTCCTATGGAACAACCAGCGACGCTACGCAATGCCGTCGTGGGTGACGGAGACCTGGCAGGTAGGCAGAACGGTTTACCAGATGGAAGGGTCTAACTTCGTCAACGATGGCCACATGACCGATCGTACCGCTCCGACGCGCTGGGAGCACATTCGCGCCAAGAAGGAACTGGCGACGGTCTACATCGCGCCCGACCCTCCGTTCAGAAACAACGCCCCTGTCTACGTGGAGTGCCTACGGCCCTACGCGGCGCTCTCCTCAGACGCCAGCACGAGCGACGCCGATCTGGACTGGGTAGCGACCAAGGCCAAGTATGAATGCCTGCGGATGCTGGCCGCGCCGATGGTGCCCGCAAACGAGTTGGGCGAGTTCAAGAAGGCGCTGCAGGAGGCCAAGATGGAGGCGGCGGCGGCAGACGCACGCTTCATGCCGCACATAGAACAAAATTGGGGCTTCGGCGAGGAAGAGTTGTTCAGGTTGCAGCAGGTGTAGCTCATGGTAATGCCCACGACGAAACTACTAACACCCGACCTCTTCATAATCAACAATGGCACGAAAGAACTCTCCTACCCCATCGCCCAGAACCGCAACAAAGTCCGCCAGTGGCGCAAGACCAAAGTCCGCATCCAGCCTGGCGAGGGGGAACTGGTCAAGCACTGGGATTCATTTCACGCGGGGATGGGCTGGTCGCGTGACGAGAGCAGGGACGCCCAGTATGCGCTGCCAGTGTATGAGAGTGGCACGGGCGTGGCCTGCCGTCGGGGGTATCTCTACCCTGCGTTCAAGGTGAACACGATCTCGCTTAGTGGCACACCCACATCTGTAGACCGCATCACGGAGATAGGACTGTATATTTATGGGTTCGGCACGACAGCCGCTAACCTTCTTACCGTCCACAAAATCCGCGCATCCGACGACACGGTAATGAATGAGAAGACGTTCTCCAGTCCTGTCAACGGCCCAGCGGGGCAGCCAACAGAGTTTGGCGGCTATCTGTATGTTCCTATCCGCAGCACCGCGGGCGCTTCGCCCTTCCTAGAACTGACGACCATTAGGGCTGATACAAGCGACGATACGTGGAATGGTGGGCCGACAGATCGTAGAGCGTGGCATCTAGCCACCGCTGGCAAACTGCTGTGGCGTGTCGGCGATAGTGCAACTATTCCCAAACGCTACGTCATCAACTCCTGTGCTGCGGTAAGTTCTGGCGGCTCTGGTGGCCCGCTGACCGCTGGCAACTGGTCTGACCCTGCCGACTACGTGATCGGCAAGCCTGGCCGTGTTATCAACTCCCTCGCCGAGATGGGACGTTGGCTCCACGTCGGCAAAGAAGAGGGGCTTTACGCTTCAGACACCGAGGGCAACCAGACCAACGCCTTGGACTTCGTGCGTAACCTCATCACGTCCACCAACTGCAGCGACATGATCCGCTGGCTGGGGACGCTGGTTGTCTGCCACAAGACGGGAATCTGGCAATGGACAGGCGTCTCAGCACGGCCCTTTGGGATTGAGATTCTTCAGAACAACAACTCTAGTATCAAGGGCGGACGCTACACAGCGCTGGCGACCGCAGGAGAGTGGCTCTACACAGCCTATCTCGTCGGCACCACGACCTATCTTCTTGCGGTTCGACCTGGGCGTGAGGACGAACCATCTTACGTTTGGCATCATCTCTACACGTTTACTTCAACCACCATCAGCACAATGCACATATCGGGCCTGACAACCAATCCAAGACTGTACCTGGGTATAACTGCTAGCACGTGCTCCGTCGCCTACATCATCTTGGCGCAGGACGGCTCGCCTGACCCGACCGACGCCAACGTGACCTTCCAGGCCCAGACAAACAGCTTTGACCTGCCCGCTGTTGACTGGGGTTTCCCAGCAACACCAAAACACGGCCACATGGTAGAGATCGTCACGAGTCAAGCCAAAGGCACTGGCGGCACGGTGAAGGTCTATTACGGGTGGGATGGTGCAACGCCTTCAACCCAACTCGGTTCAACGATCACAACGGCTACCAAGACGCAGTGTTTCTGGGCTGGAGGCAATACGCAAGGAACACATTGGGGCTACCGACCGCAGATTCGGATAGAGAACACTGGCCACGCCAGCAACGTCCTGCGCGTCGAGAAGGTATCGCTTTACTGTGCCGCCCGACCACGCAAGGAACCTACCATCACGGTCGTAGTCCGCTGCGGCGACATGCTGGACAGACTGCGTGACGCTAAGACAGCCTTCGACGACTTGGAAGCCCTGGAGAACGCAGGCGTCTACCTCGTGCGTGACCCTGACGATCCCGCAAGCGGAACCTTCTATGCCACTGTCGAGAACGTGGACGAACACAGCGGCGAGCAACTAGCCGATTACACTGGCGAGAGGTTAGTCACCGTCACCCTCAGAGTCGTGGAGTATGCATAGTGGCCTTCCGACGCGGCAGGACAAGACAAGAAGAGATTGAAGAGGAACAGCGGTTTGCGGTTCTGGAACAGGATCGCACCCTGGCCTCTGCTCGCATGAAGGATATCGCCAGTGGCGATGCCGAGAGCCTTCAGGGCGTCCCAGTCTCTGACACAGCGCCTACGGCGGGGTATGTGCTGGTCTACAACGCTGCAACGGGCGAGTGGGAGCCAACCGCCGCCAGTGCCCCTGGCGCTCACGTCCTGGCCACTACAGCGGGGCTAGGGGCATCTCAAACAACCTCTGGTCTCACAGTAGGTCAAGTCTTGCGGGCGACAGGAGCGACAACAGCAGCATTTCAGGCGATCCAAGATGCCGATGTACCCGCCGCCATTGCCCGCGATGCCGAAGTCACATCGTCCATAGCAACTCATACTGCGATAGCAGGCGCTCACCACGCCAGGTATACCGACTCCGAGGCCCTGGCCGCCGTACCCTATGAGTTTTACATCGCGTTTGGGGCCGACCCAATCAATGGACAAACATATACACCTTAGAGGAGGGGTGAAACATGGCTTCCTTGGTTTACACAAGAGCCAAGAAGAACATCGCAGACGGGACGATTGACCTGGATACCCACGATATTCGGGTCGCGCTGCTAAAGGTGGCGGCCAGTACGTCCTGCGACACCGAGGCTGATGCTGCTACAATCAGCGCCTTCACCACGCTGGGTGAACTCGTGGCTACAAACTATGTGCGGAAGGCACTAGCTGGTGAGGCCGTCAACGAGGACACCGCTAATGACCGTGCGGAGTTCGATGCCACTGATGTAACCTGGACGGCCCTGGGTGGTGCGGTAAACGACACCATCGGCGCGGCGCTGATCTACAAGTTCGTCACCGATGATACCGACAGCATCCCCATCGCCTACATTGACCTGACCGACACCCCAACCAACGGCGGCGATGTCACGCTCCAGTGGAACACCGAGGGCATCATTCAGTTGACCTAAGATGAACGAGAAGCCCCGCTTCCTTGGCTTCGCACTCGATAGGAGTTCCATAGGTTAAACGATGGCAGACATCACCATAGAGGCTGCTACAAACCTTGATTTAGGCTACCGCACTGTGCGACTTGGGCCAGTCTGGGTTGATGTAGATACGGCCTATGTCTTCTACACTAATGCCGCTTATGTCATGGTATATCGCAAGACAACCAACGGCGGCGTTTCCTGGGGGGCTGCTGTAGTAGTAGGAGGGCACGTTGGCGCGACTGACTTCTCTAGTATCTGGTTCGACAAATGGACACCTGGCGACGTTGGGACGAAAATACATATCGCCTACGGTGATGAGAATGTTGATAACGTCCTCTACCGAAACCTAGACACCGCCACGGACACCCTGAGTGCGGAGGTAATCATATTCGATGGTGTTAGTCTCCTCGACGGTAACTGGAGTGCGAGTTTACTTGATATCACAAAGGCACGTGGCGGTAATCTATACTGCGGCTTCTGGCTGGATAATGCTGCGGAAAACGGTTTCTACCGCAGCACTGATGGTGGCGCTACCTGGGCTGCTCGCACCACTATGGCTGATGGCGTTCAGGTTGATCTAATCCTGCTCGAACCCGGGGATGAGGCTGACACCAACGATATCTGGTGTATCTACTGGGACCAAAGCACCTATGAGATTAGTTTGAAGGTCTATGACAATTCAGCCAACAGTTGGGCCGAAACCGCCATCGTCGGCGACATGATTGGGAGCACTGCCTATTATCAGATGTCTGCTTCCACGAGAGCCAGTGACAATCATGTCATCCTAGCCGCTTGGAATCGGCTAAACCAGGCACAAGCTGACCTCAAGGTCTGGAACATAGGCGGCACAGGGTCAATAGTAGCTAAGGCAAACGTCCTGACAAACACAGCGGAAGCCGCACAGTGCGCCGTCTTCATCAACCAGCAGACCGACGACATCTATGTAGCCTATCTCAAGGGCACGGACTGGACAACTCTCGTCGGGGCCTTCTACAAGAAGTCCGCAGACGGCGGCGCTAACTGGGGCGCTGAGACCCCTCTGAGCGCCGATGTGGAGGACGACCAGAGAGGTATCTGGGCGGGCCATAGCGTCGGGGACGATGGTGGCTACTTCATGCCTGCCTGGTTCAACGACGACCTCGACGACCTACTCACAAACATAGCCAACGCCGTTGCTATTGCGGCGGCGGGCGGCCCACCACAAACCTTGACGCCCGACCCAGTTGCCCTGCCCTTCAGTGTACCATCGCCCACTCTTTCCCTGGGCACAGCCACAATAACGCCGTCACCAGTGGCGATAGTCACGGATGTTCCTCTCGTTACCGTTAGCAGCACGGTGACGCTCGCACCAGACCCAGTAGCAATGCCATTCGTCGTAGCGGAACCGTCTCTGGCTATGGGTGCAGTCGTGTTGACCCCTGATCCCGTCACGATCCCCTTTGCGATCCCTAACCAGATAATCGTAGGCAGCGGTGCCATAGTGCTGCTGGCCGATCCAATACTTATGCCGTTGGTTGTGGCCGAGCCTACACTAACAGTGGGTGCTGTCACACTGACTCCATCGCCAGTAGCGACAGTCTTTGTTGTTCCAGCCAGCCAGATAGTGGCCGTCTGCACCTTGACTCCAGCCCCTGTCACCATCCCCTTTGTCGTCCCTGACCCTGGCATAGGTGTAGGTATCTGCGTAATCACTCCAAGCCCAGTCGTGGCTACCTGGGTCATACCGACTCAGATACTGATTGTTGTTCCTCCTGCAGGTGTCAGTTTCGCACAGTTTGGTGAGCTTACACGGCTGATAGGCCCCTCTGATTTCCCAGCAACGGCCCTTTTCTACTTTGAGGCCATCATCAAGACGAGTTCGCCAGTGAAAGTTGCCAGGGCTCGCCTCTACAACGTTACCGATGGCATCGCGGTCGTTGGGTCCGAGGTTACTACCACAAGCACGACAGCGCAGAGGCTTCGCAGCACTGCCCTGACCTTAGCATCGGGAGCAAAGGAGTATCGTACTGAATTTGGCGGCGTCGCTGGTGGTCTCTACACCTGCTACGCCGCCGACGTGATAGTGGATTCAGGCTAATGCCAAGATATCAGCAATTTGGCTCCGCCATCTTCGCACAGTTAACCACCGCCGAGCGGGATGCCGAATGGGTGTTGCCGCCCGACAATCTGGTAATCCATAACATCACCGAGGATGCCATTCAGGTCTACATCGGGGGAGAATGGGTGAATGTAGCGATGGGCGCGGGCATCACGGTTGTCGCCGCTCTCCCTGGGTCAGGTGATGATGGCGATGTGGTCTACTTAACGACCGATCAACAGCTATATGTGTATCAAGCGTAAGGAGGGTTAGTCATGGCAGCAGGATTCAAGAAGATACTCATCACGGGGGATGCAGCTGAACTCTCGACGGAGGTAGCCCACGCTGTCGGCACGACCGCAAGCGCGGGCGTGGCAACGGATGCCTCCAAGCACGATCACGTTCATGTGTTGGGTGCCGGTTGCATTAACGCAGCCAACCTCTTTGGCACTGGCGTGGTCGATGCCGCCGCAATCGCCTCCAACGCGGTCGCGGCCAGCGAGATCGATGAGACAGCGACGGACATCGCCTTCGCACAGATCGTCCTGACACCTGCGGCAGCGGGTACTGGAACCGTCGAGGGGACAATGTATTACGACAGCGACGATGACCACCTGTACGTCTACACCGGCACATAGGAGGCTTTATGAGCATCGTGGGCAAGGCTCTTAGTGGTTTGCTCGAATCGGAGTACGCACACCAACGCAACGAGGCAGCGGAAGAACTGCACAACGCCATCGTGGAGATCATCAACGAGCGTCAGCCGTCGATTGAGACAGTCTTATATGTCCTGGAAGCCCTGAAACTGAACCTGCTTCAAAAGAAGGTGAAGATCGTGGCTCCTGGCGAGACGGCGAGTCCTTCGGTGGGCTGGCGTGCAGAGCGGGACAAGGAACGTGGCAGCGGGGTTTAAGGAAGTATTGCTTGCGGGCGATCTAGATGCCCACGAGGCCGCTGCCGACCCTCATACGGGCTACGGCAAGCGCATCATGTATATCTATGAGGTTGTTGCAGCCGCTACAGCCCTCACAACTGGCGACAGCAAAGCGACTTTTGCGATGCCGATAGAGTTGACGGGCTGGAACCTCGTTCGGGCTGAGGCGAGAGTCCACACAGTCGGCACTGGGGCTACGCTTATAGCTATTCAGATTCGGAACGCAACGGACGGCCACGATATGCTGTCTACCAAGATCACGATAGACGCCAGCGAGTTGACTTCCTACACCGCCGCTACGCCGTCTGTGGTTGACACGAACGAGGATGATGTTGTGACTGCCGACATAATCGCCATCGACATCGACGCGATAAACAACACCGTCGTCGCCCTGGGACTGGATCTGATTCTCACGTGGCAACTACCATGAACATAACCATCGTCCGTCTGCACACCCTTCTGGAGACCGCCAAGGCCAACGTCGGCGCGGCCCTACGCAGCGAGATATTCGACCAGAAGTCCGACTGGGTTTGCCAGAGGCTACAGAAGGCAGGGTTTTGGAATGACGCCACGATCCAGCGCATCGCTGAGGCCGACGCTACGACCAAGGAGTTCAAGCATCGGGCATGGGTGGCGCTCATCGGGTCCTGGCCAGTGGGTTTCTGCCTCATCAACGTCATGGGCGAAGACCGCCAGCTTGCCCTCTACGTCGTGGCCACAAACTTTACGCAGGTACAGCAGTGGGAGATAGCGGATGCCATCGCCCTACAGGGGCTCAAGGACGTGCTGGCTGACGACTGTCCTGCCAAGAGGAACTTCTGGGGCTATTTTCCTAAAACTGGCTGGGCTGCCCGATACGCTACACGCTGCGGGTTCACGGCTAAGGAGATGGGCAAATACATGGGAGACTTGCCCGATCCCAACCCGATCCTGCTCTGGACGATAGGGATGCAAGAGTTGTTGGCGAACATCGAGGGGTTGAGCCTTGGCAAGCGTTAATATCATGATGACCGCAGGGTGTGACCTGTCCGAGATGACCCCGGATACGAACTTCGATGGCGGTTCTAAGTCTCCTTGGCACTACTGGGGTATGCTAACGAAGACGGTAGAATGCGACCCCATGCTGCGCTGCGATCTCTCTGGCATCCCCGCAGGCTCAACGATTGATGCGGCGAGTTTGTGGATTGATGTTGTGGCACTCCATGAGAGTGCTGGTTATGATCTCACAACCACCCAGTTTGCAATCTATCGCTGCCGCCGCGATGGGGTGGAGAGTGCCGCGTGGGTGACTAACCAGGCCACATTCAACATCTACAAGACGGGGAGCGCCTGGGGTACGGCAGGCTGCAAGAACGCCACGACCGACCGTGATACAGGCGACGGCTTCCTAACCTATGCTCCCGACGCCCTTGGCTGGCATGAAATCCCCTGTACCGCTCTCGTCCAAGATATGTGGGCTAATCACAGCAAATTATTCGACATCAACATGGACGGTGCCGTGACCTTGACCACGGCAGATGCCTACCTATACGTGGAGTTTGTCTCATACGCGGCAGCGGCAGAATATCGCCCTTACTTGGCCGTGACCTACACGCCACCAGCGGGGGCCGCGGCTAAGGCGCGGATCATGATCTTCTAAAGGAGGTGTGCAGTGTCGAACATTATCAGGCACTTTGGCAGGAGGAACCAGGGCAGATATCGGCTCAACCTGCGTAGCGAGGTCTATCACGACAGCGAGAGCCTGACGGAAAATTGTAACACGGATGCGATTAAACTCGAACACCAATACAGGTTCCTCGATGAGTTGCTGGCAGAATGCCCAAAGGCTAGGCCCTGTAGATGGTGCGGACAATGAAGGAGCCAGGGGAAGCGAACTAAATTCCTGTGCCTGCTTTTCGGCCATCGGTTCAGGGGCACGTGGCTACGCATAGTAGACGACTTCACTGGGGAAACTGTGCGGGAGCCGTGGCCCGTGTGTACTCGCTGTCACCGAAGAATTCAGAAGAAGGAAGGAGAAACAATGAGCAGTAGCCGTTCGAAACTTACAGGGAGTAGCCTAGCGGCTGTCCTTATTGTAGTTGCACTTTGCTTCACGGCAATTGGGCTTATGGCAATGCACGAGGGTGTGGACGGAACCCTTCTGACGGGCCTCGTGGCGGCTCTCAGTGCCATCGCTGCGCTGGCTGTGGGCAAGGTCTTCTAGGAAGGAGGTGAGGCAATGCAAGAGGGCGGAGCTGCTAGCCCATATGACAAACAATGGGACTACGTACAACTGCCCTGGCAATTACCCAGCGGGGCGGACACGGCAGTGGGCATTTTGATCCGTGCCTCGTGTCTCCCTTAGATACAAAGTTCGGGGAGATTTGCCTGGACATTTGCCTGGACATTTGCTTGTCTGCCCCGCTGGTGTATAATGGATGCGTACAGGCCAAGGACGGGGCCTGCTGGGAGCGCGCATCCTGCCTGGGCTTGGTCAATTTATGCCCCGCGATGCAGGTCGCTGCGGGTAGCTCCCGCAGAATGAGCGGGGCCAAATCTCCCCTGGCGCTTCGGTGCTGGGGAGCAAGAGGTTCGGCCTCCGAATCGGCACAGGCCGCTCGATAAGAGCGACAGGGCTACGAAAAGCCTGGGAACCTGACGACGGAGGCTGGGCCTCTTCATACCAGCGAATGTGCGCGATGCACCGCCACCGCCCTCTCGCCCTCAAGAACCCCCACGTAGCGTGTCACCATCATCAGCGAACTGTGCCCAAGTAAAGCTTTGAGCGCCAGGGCATCCCCCGTCTCTCGCAAGAAGTAGGAGGCGAACGTGTGTCGGAAGCGGTGGGCAAAGACTGGGGCCACATGCGCTCGTCGGCCTATACCATCCAGGATGTAAGCCAACTTCTTGCGGTTGAAACCCTGCGGCCAGATAATCCCATCGTGTTGTGGGCGACTCTCTAGATAGGCGAGCAATGCTTGGCGCGGCTCTTGATTGAGGGCGACGACGCGCAGCTTCGCACCCTTGCCATGAACCACCACCGTGCCGCCCTCTAAGTCCACATCCGCCAATAGCAATGAGGTTAGTTCAGAAGCCCGCAAGCCCATGTCCAACAAGAGTAAGACAATGGCGTGCGCTAGGGGCGTGGTTGCTGCGGCCATCAGGCGGTGTAACTCCTCATTCGTGAATGGGCGTCTTGGCTGCGGGTGTTCCTTGGGAAGCACCATGCCGTCCATCGGGTTGCGGGCGATATAGCCCTGACGGACAGTCCATCCGAGGAAACTCTTCGCCACATGCGCCGTGAGATTCAGATAACTCTGAGAGGTGCCGCGTTCCTTGACGTGTGCCAGGAAACCTACGATGTCCTCACGCCGAATGGATATCAACCTGCGCTCGTGCCCCAGCGCCCTTACTAGGCCGTTCAGCAGGTAATGGTAGAGCTCTAGCGTCCCCTCGGCCCTGCCCGCTATGGCTAGGTCGGCCAAGAAGGTCTCTATCGCGTCTCCTAACGTTACAGCCTGCCGTCGTCTGAACATGGCACCATGAGAATAGCACCATAGAGACGCGCCTGTGGGGAATTCGCTACATCGGAGACCAGAAAGTTGACGGATTATACTGAGATTATAGTCAAGAAGATTGTTTGAAAAAAGTGGCTTGCTCCCCTAGACAAACTTAAATTACATATATAGACTAGAACTTGCAATGGAAAGCAAGGTTGCGAAGTCTCGGATCACCTCTTTGAGAGGCCCCCTCTGTGACTGTGGCCGCCGCCATATCTACAAGGCCGCCGCACAATGTTCATTCTGTAGAATTGAAGCTGGTTACTACAACCGATTCCCCCGATTCCCCAGTGTGCCGTCCAGTTGCGCCATTTGCGGTCAACCAACTGAGTATGACACTTGCAGAGAATGCGCTGGCGTCCTCAGCCGAGATCGTAAGCGAAGCCGTGTGGCTGAACGCCTGCGGCACAAAGGCATGACGCTGGCGGAGATTGGCCGAGTCATGGGCGGCATTACTCGACAACGGGTTGACCAACTCCTGCACTATAACCGGAATTGGGCACGGAAGAAACTAGCTCGGGCCTTAACCACAGGTCGGATTCAACGAGCGGCAACCTGTGAACGTTGCGAGATCGAGGCAGACGATCTCGAAGCTCACCACGAGGACTATACCAAGCCGCTTAGTGTGACCTGGCTCTGCGGTTCCTGCCACAACATAGTGCATCCCCACCATCCGAACCGAGGTCGTGACGGGCAGGCTGCGGTGCCTGCCATTAACTAAGGCCGCATCATCCCTCAATTACCTCCCCGCTGGGGCTGAGTTCCGGCTCGGCCCTGGCAGGGAAGCCAAGAGGGAAAGGAATGAGATGCCAAAATCAAAGAGAGGACAGGATAAGGACATTGCCTACGCTGAGAGTGGCCACCGTTGTCGTATCGCCTTCGCTTATCAAGAGTGCCAGAAAGCCATGAGTGTTGCTGATGAGCAGTGGGCCGAAGCCTACCTTGTGGCTAAGAAGCAACGGGATGAAACGATACGGCTAGCCAACGAGCGCTGGGAACAGGCGCTCGCTCGTGCAGAGAGGCGGTGAGCATGGACTTACTCGAAGCAATACTCTCGATGGCTGCCCACCAGCGCAAGGCTTTGGCAGAGCCATCTCAGAATCGCTGTTGGCGGTGGGTGAAAGCTGGCCTGGATCGCCGAGAAGGTGATCAATGTGCGCGGACGACCCACAGGAACGAAGACACGGACGATCTTGGCCTTGATAGATGGCCAAATCTACATCGAAGCCGCAATTAACGCGCTCGCAGAGAGGGACATCGAATGCGCTTTGAGAGCGATGCAGTTGGCAAGGGAAGCGCAGAAGGCGGCAGTAGGCGAGATCGAGAAGAGCGCCTAATCGCCTTCGTGGAACGCGCCAGGGTGCGCTTCGAGATTGCCTCCCTCCTCTGCCGTGGCAAGGGGCCTGCCTTCGACGCGCAGTGGCCCGAACATCTAGTCCCGCCTGACAGGTGGATTTGGCTGCGGTTCGCGCAACGAGTCATGGGCGGGATGTTGTTTGAGGAATGCGGCTTCTGGTATTGGGAGACGATAGGGCCAACGGAAGGGTGGTCTAGGAACTGATGCCTCATCGGTTGTGCCTAAGATGCCGAAAGCCCGTGAAACCGCCCTACTGGTATCACTACGAATGCGAGGAGGCAGAGGTTCTAGAATTTCGCGCCCGGATGGAGAGAGTCGTGAATCGAACGCTGACTGAAGAGGAGATCAGGGCCTTGTTCGGGGAGCAAGATGAATCCCCATTGGTCACTGCGCGTCGAAGGCAGGAGGAAAAGAAAGGGGTGCACCCATGCTAATCCTTGGCGTCTTCGTCCTCTTCGTTCTAGCCATCATGGTCTGTGTGATCATCCAGCAATCCGATCAGAGGTGGAACCAGAAGATGTTTTCGGAACAGGCGGACATCATCGACAGGATTATAGGATTTCTGCCCGGAGTTTACATCCACATGCCTGACGGCTGCGAGGACGATGGTTGCCCTTGCAGGCAAAGGAAGGAGTCACAGAGATGACGGAAGAGTACCCAATCAACTTCGAGGCTAACATTTTCTTCAGCGAATACGGCGACATCTGCATGGGTGGGGGTTTGCATATCAAGTTGTGCGGCCCAGGAACGCCGACCGTCTCTACGATTGAAGCCCTCATTGAACGAGTAAAGGCGATAGGCGTGAACCGGATGGTGGCGGACGGGCAACTAGGTCCAGCGCAGCAACCCTCTCAGGTAGCCCCAGAAGCCCAGGAGATGCCGTCCAAGGCTGGAGAGATACCTGGGCTGCCCCATTGCCCACGAGTAGGCGTATGGGCCAGCGCCAAAGGTAGGTGGCCGGAGGGGTTCAAGGCTGACTGGAAGCATAATGACCCCCAGATGAACAAACAGGGCGCATTCTTCTGCCCAACCCCTATCGGCAAGGACAAGGCAACTGGGCAACTCCTCTGGTGTACCTGGCGTGCAAGGGAATTGGAGGACGGAACATACGAGGAGTACGAGGTCACTTCGACCAAGCCCTGACCGACG
>Ga0315296_10000764_pt1 | contig 28844 bp, 21 predicted proteins | sample YL17G14_18_MG_FD_203921 | JGI IMG/M metagenome (GOLD analysis project Ga0315296, IMG submission 203921) | Sediment microbial communities from Yellowstone Lake, YNP, Wyoming, USA - YL17G14_18 | ecosystem: Environmental > Aquatic > Freshwater > Lake > Sediment | place: USA: Wyoming | collected... | reverse complement strand
TGTTTTTTGTTGTTTGTGGTTGTTATGGAGGAGTTTGTGGTTAGGGTTTTTAAGGGTGGTAAGGTTACGGTTCCTAAGCGTTTAGTTACTTCTATGGTGCCGTAGTGAGTAGATTTATTTCTTGTTTTTCGGGATCTTTTTCTTTGTGATCAATATTGTCATTGAGGAGAAAATTAGGATTAGCAAAAACATAATCGTCGTGAATTCTGGGATTACTGTGTAGACGAAGTATTGTCCTGAGTTGTTTTCTATGGATTTGTTATTTGCCTTGTCAAAGGCTGTTATCTCGTATTTTACTAGTGTTCCGAATGGTTGTTCTGGAATGGTTGCTTCATAATAGCCCGTGGTTGTGTTGTAATTCATTGGAATGTTGATCCATGAGGTGCCATTGTCTGTTGTGTAAGAGAGGGTTACGTTCTCTATACCGCTTTTTGCGTCGGTGACATTGACTGCAACTTTCACTTTTTGGTTTGGTGGTACTTCGCCTGTGGGCGTGCGCTGGGGGGTGCCGATTAATGGCTGGTCTTTATCCTCAGCCGTTTCGCCTAGTCATGCATGCATGCATGCATGCATGCATAGTGGAATAACTAGGCTGTCGCTAATTGCTGTTGGAAGACACTCGATAAGCACTTATGAAACCTAAAACAACTTTTTGTCTAAACGCTCGCTCTGAAGGTGTGGTTGCAATATGTTCTACAACTTCATTCCATTGTCTTCGTTGGTTAAACTTTTTTAGTTCGGGTTTGGTGTTCTCTTATGAGTGCCGCTGTGGCGAAGGTAACGGTTATTGCCAGTAGGCTTACAGTGATAGGTGTAAGTCTTATGCCCCATGGAGTGTAGTTAAGGAGGAGCCCAACGATGGGAACGAGGGCTAAGCTCATTCCTATGCTGAGGGCGACGCGTTCTATGCTGTCGAGTTCTTTTTCTGAAAACAATGCTTTCATGAAGCTGTGGCCTGCTTTCGTTACGCTGTTGAGTGTGATGTAGTATATGCCTGTTAGAGAGTAGTCTAGGGTCGCGGCAGTTACTATTAGGATGTCCGCCCAGTTTAGGATGAGTAGTGTTAGGCTGCTTAGGAAGAGTGGTAGGCTGAACTTGAGTATGGGGTTGAGGCAAGTGCGCGCGCTATTGTTATTATCGTTATATCCTACTATAACTTTATCTGAGCGCAAGTCGTGTTGCATGAGCAGTCTGGGGTTGCGAATTGGCGGTTGACCAAAAGAGTGTGTCCAGAATACTATCTGTGCTATCGCATCCTCTGAGAAGAGAAATTCTCCTACACCTCAGCGAGAAAGAGGAGTGTTCCTTCACAGACCTAATGAACGCCCTCAGTGTGGACACAGGAAAACTAAGCTTCCACATTCGAAACCTAGAGGCTTTCTTGGAACAGACACCAACAGGCAAGTACAGACTGAGCAAAGTAGGCAAAAACGCGATCGTACTGGTCAAAGACCTTGAAGCATGGGCTGTAGAGGCTGATATTGCAAGGAAAACTTCAACGCTTCCCATAGCTAACTTCAAGAAACGAGTATTCGCTTTCCTAATAGATTTCGTGATTGCTCTTGCATTTTTCATGGTTTTGCCGAATCTTTTTTCCTCACTCGTTTCAGAAAAAATAATAAACATTGACTTCGTCCTTTTTCTTATTGTTTTCTGGATGTATTTGACCCTTCTCGAAGGATTTGGTGGGCAAAGCTTAGGCAAACGCATTGCTGGACTAAGGGTTGTGAGGATAGACGGGAAGAAACTCTTTTATGATCAGACTGCGGTGAGAAATTTTGGCAAAGTCTTTTTACTGCCCTTCGACTTGATCTTTGGACTTAGACTTAAGGATAAGAGGTTCATTAGATATTTCGACAAGTTTTCGGGTACAACAGTGGTAGACTTACGGCTCTAGTTTCTGCGTGGTGGCTGTTGATCTGTCTTTGCAATTTCTGCAAAATCGGATCTAGGTTTGCTCGGTAGCATTGACTAAATAGTGAAGTGGGCTTTTCAAAAAGTCTTAAGAGCGATTTAGTCGAATTTTAGCGCGTGGGGTGAAAACCCCAACTATCGTCTAAACAAGTGAAAGTGGCGCATATGGGATTCGGTTTGAAGTTTAGTTCATCCAAAAATGTCGTGCGGCGAACCTGCGTCGCGTTGTTACTTCTCTCGATATTTGCTTACACGTTTGTGGGTGTTGGTTTTGCCGCGCCGCAGATAGACGTGACCGTGAATTCCAGTAAAGTGATAGGAACGAGCGCGCGCGCTTTGAGGATGGTTTTGAGTCTGGCAGCCTTGCCAGTTGGAGTGGTACTGCTGGCTCTCCCGAGGTTGTTACCAGCCCCGTCCATCATGGCTCTTACGCTCTAAAGTGCGACGCTAGCGGTGAGGTCGTGTACAAAACGGGGATGTCAGGATACGCGACGGTTTACACGAGATTCTACGTGCGGATAAACGCTTTACCCGCCAACGGCAGGTCGGTTAAAGTGGCCAAAGCAACGACCACAGGGTCGATTGCTATATGGGAGCTTTATTTCCAAAGGACTAGCGCAGGTACATTACGAATAAGGCTAAAATCGTCTGTCCCATCCACACTCAATCAATACTACAATTATGATTATTCCGCCGACACCTGGTACTGCTTAGAAGTCAAGTGCTACCAACATTCCACGGCCGGAGAATACAGAGTTTGGTTAAACGGGAATGAGATACTCTCAAGGACCGGAGTAGACACGTCAAGCAAACAATTTGGCAGACTTGATATAGGAAACCAATGGTCTGACTATACAGTGACCACACATCATGACTGCGTCGTAATCTCCCAAACCTACATAGGCCAAGAAGGTGAGACGCCGCCTATCCAGTATCAACTAACTATTGAGGTTAGTGGTTCTGGCGCGACTGCTCCTGTTCCGGGCACTTACACGTATCCTGAAGGCACGGTGGTTTCTGTTACTGCTCTTCCAGATCCGGGTTGGACGCTGAGTCGCTGGCTGCGTAACGGCAGTAACGTTGGTTCAGCTAATCCCTACACTGTTACTATGAGTGACAACTACAATTTGACTGCTGTTTTAGCGCGCGCGCACTTCAATTTGTTACGTTTCATGTTTCTTTCAACATTCTGAGAAGTGCTTCAAAGAGTCTTACTGTTACGTTTTGGATTGTAAAAAAAATAAGGGAGAGCGCTCAGTTGAGCGCGCGCCCATCTTAGGTCCCTATGCAGTTGGATTGGACTGATGGTCCGTCCTTGTACTTGTCGTTAGGAGTGATTACCCATGTCCATGTTTGTCCAGCGTGAGTCTCCTTCGCTACCATAGTTGAAATGCTGCTCGAGCGCGCGTAGCGCGTGGCTTCTTCTGTAGACTATGACTGATAGTAGTGTTGCGATCATTAACACAGGCAGCAACAATGATGTTGGGAGTTCTGGAATCACATCGTAATCATAGTCATGCCCCATGCTTTGCGTTGTTATAGAGTTGTTGGCGAAATCCTCTGCTACCACAACATATGTAACGTGGGTCCCATCCGCAAATGCTGGAATCGTAGCATTGTACTTGTTCTCCTGCAAATTACTCATCACAACTGGATACGATGCCGATCCATCTATAGTGTAATTCAGGACGACTTGTCTCACACCGCTCAAATCATCAGTAACATTCGCAAAGACCTCAACCGTATCTGTAGAAGTGACATGGTCCGCAGGCGGTAACTGATATACGTCTGTTACGTTGGGTGGATTGGTGTCGGCAAGCACGGCATTGAACTTTTCACCGAGAGTCTCAGCAAACACTGAGGAGTTGGTCACTACTCTGATCCATCCTGGATTGAATGGTGGCGCCAGGTGTGCAGGTTGTGGACGCACAACCCAGTTTTTCAGCCAGTCTCTGTTCGTGCTGACTATGCCTATTCCTTCCACATCCAGTTCGTCGAGTCCTTGACTCACAGCATAGTTCACGACGGCAATAACATCGTCACGTGCGTTAGGTGAAACACCGCCGCTGCCATCCAGGTCGCTTGTCGCGTTGTTGTTTCTAATATTAGCTGCGCCGTCAGTCACCAAGTTGATAACTTGCTCTTCCGAGAAAGCGAAATTAGGCGAGTTTCTGAGTTCAGTCCATCCGACGAAGATTCCGTGAGCCATCGGGGTGCTTTGATTGCTTTTCGGCATTGCAAGAACTATATCAATTATAGCTGCACAGTTCCCAACGTCGACCACTGTAGGGGTCAGCTCCGTCTTCGCACAACCGTTGGATGCAGAATAACCAAATTGAACTATCGTAAGTTCTACTGAGCCATCTTTTGGAATGGTGCTATTTATGGCTTCTGCCATACCATTCTTGATTATGGTCCACTTGGTTTCCCTGATGCTGCCTGAACCATCAATGATTATGCACATCTGAGTTCTCACTGAAGTGGCATATGTCTTTGAAATTGAGTTCAAAATGCCCAAGAACATTAACGCAATCAATAGAAAGCTCCCACACTTGAAGACGTTCTTCTTTTTGAACTGCTTGGGTAATGTTTGAAGCGCTACAGAAAGAAGATCATTTTTCTTCCACTGCTCGTAGCGTCTCGAGTAGGATTTGATGAAAACCCCAAGGACTTGTTCATCTAAGCCTCTTGCCTTCTCCTGTGTCATTTCGTTCTCCACCGACTTCTCCTCCACCTTTACTTTCTGATTTCGAATTAAAAAAGGTTCTTCCGAAACCCGTAGTATCCCAACGCAATGGCAACGCAATCTTGGTCAAGGTTCATGCTTTATCCATCAAAAGAAGCTCAATTCTTTGAGAACTGGTCACTGGTAACAGAAGAGGCAAAACATGACAAAATTGATGTTGCGTTCATTGTCTTTTTTGAGAATCTGGAAAAAGTGGAATGTTACGCCACTGTTACGCTAAAATGTTACGAACTGATGGTCATTACCGTACATTCCAACTGTGCGCGCACTATTGCGTTTGACATTTCTGAACTTATAATGGAGAGAATCGATGCTGACCCGTAAAGGATTTCTGAAGGAGGAGGCGACAACAAAAATAGAAAGAGTAGAGGAAACAATGCCTGTCTTAACGTTTGCGGATTGAACATGATCAGCGTTAACCCAGCGGCGAATGCAGGCAACGTTAGGATGTGAAATTCAAGCGGTGTGAACGTGCGTGAACCGTAATAGTAGAGGATTACTGAGGTAGCGCACAGAAGAATGCCGCTCAACATCGCTAGATACCTGCTGCCTGATTGTTTTTGAGGTTCGGTTGAGACAGTTGCCCACAACATGTTTCTTTTTCGGTACAGCAAGTAGCCGAATATTATCGGTATCGCCAAGATGTAGCTCGTTGTTTCACTACTCAGAGCATCCGTAAACACCACATACAGATCTTGAAAATAGAGAGCTATGACCGCAACTGCGACGGTTAAGACCTTCAAAGGAATAGCTAACCCGCTGACGCTGTGCAACGGTGCGACTTGTTGAATTGTCGCAGATTTTGGTTTCTGCATCAACAATCCTTCTTAGAGTATAATGTGTTTGCTGGCTTTGATTTCTTCAAACGGGTTAAGCGTGAAAGAGATCATACTTTTTCTTGGCATGATTTCATCAGTCTGCATATAGACGATGCTGTTATACTGTTCTCTGTTAAGGTGGTTCTTAAGAGTTATTCCCGAAGCAAATTCATAGAGACGTCAACATTCAAAAGGAAAATGTTGCCATGAATTCGAAACAACGCATATCGCGGCTAGAACAATTGCTCCAAAAGACTTATAGTTAAATCCTTAAAATATTAGAGGGCATTATCCATTGGTTCGGAATGCATGCATGGTACGGTTTGCAGATGGCTGCTAAGTAACAAGTTATCCTACTAGTTAAGTAAATGAAGGTTAAATAAATTATACTTTCATTTATATCTCAAACGTAACTACCAGATGGGGGAGAGGGGAGGTTATATTTTATGTTACAAGCGACATTAGAGTCGTACGTTTCTGACTTGTCATTGTTGTCAACCGAACCACGGCAACTGCCCCGGAAGGCTTCACACTTTACTGGCACGCAAAGTATGAACTTTGGATGAGGAATGGCGAAAAACTTGAGGCTAAACAGAAAACAGATCATCAGAATATTCGTGTTCACGCTTGCACTCTCCAATTTCTTAACAGCTTTTGTCCCATTTGGAAATATAGCTCCTGTGAAAGCAGACTCACCGTTAAGCACCATGATTTATGGCTTAGACTATAGCTCAGCAGATTGGAGTTACAGTGAAAGTGAATCGCATTTGCGTAAGGATTTCCAACTTTTCAAGGACAACAACATAACTTTAATTTGCCCTTGGCTTCATTGGAGCAAAATTCAGCCAACCTCAGCAAGCGCCTATGACGACAGGTTTCTTTCGAGAATCAAGAATCTCTGCAAGATAGCTTATGAATACGGCATATACGTGGATATTGACCTTCATTCCGGGGCGGGGTCTAACACGAGATACGGTTTGCCAAGATGGTTCCGCGGAACTTTCGACAATGTGGCAACAAATTCCACTCAGAAAACGCGGTGGATTAATATGGAAAAACACGTAGTTACATATCTCAGTGACGTTGTGAATATTCGCAGTTTCCACTTGTTCAATGAGCCGTGGGTTCCTGGAACAAGTTTGAAAGCGGCATATCTTGACCTGTTTAAAGCCACTGCAAACGCCATAAACGCATTGACCGATAAACCATTAACTATAAGATTTGGAAGTTGGAGTTTCATAGAGCACGGCTGGAGTTCTTCAACGATTTATTCCTTTCTAGATTTTGTGGCTATAAACTGGTATCCTTCAAAGGGAGTATCAAACCTAGATGATTGCGTAACCGCTATAAGGAGTCACTCTCGCGACGTGCAGATAAGTGAATATGGATACAGACGAACTGCGGAGACAGCAACACAGGATTTAGCGCAGAACACTTCCATCGCCCGCCAAATCAGCCTCTTCAAAGCCAGAGACATAAAAGTGGCTTTGATCTGCCAATATGGTATGCTTGTGGGCGAGGGCTGGAACATCTATAACGTTGCTAAGGGAACACCGCGACCTGCGTTTTACACGGTGGCAAGAGCAAACGTAGGCCCAAGTGAAGTTTTGCCTCCGCCTGATGAAGACCCGGGGCCTCCGCCTTTTGAGCCGGAACCTCCACCTGACAGTGAACCAGTAGAGATTGTCTCTACTGCAAGATTCTACCTTTCAGACTATGGCACGTATTTCGGTTTTGCACATACGGTGTATGCCAGTTACGAAGTTAATGGTGGGAGTGCTGTCTTCTGGGATATCACGCAGGATAAGCTGAATGTGATGGAACTTTTTTCAGTTAGTTTGAAATCTACTAATTTGACGGTCAACGATTTTATGATAGATGATCAAATCAGCCTGACCTTTTCAGCTCCTGCAGGCACGGTAAGCAGTGGTAACTTCACATTGCCATCCAAGCCCGACGCGGTGGAGATTAACGGTGTGGAAAGAGGGGAAGGTGATGGCTGGGTGTGGGATGCTGAAATGATGCAGCTAAGTTTAACTTTGCAGCATAAGAGCGATGTTGCAGTTGTTATAAGTTTTCTAGGAAATGTGCAGCCCTCAGATTTCTTTAAAGATAATTTCAATTCTGCCGATTTCGACAATTGGAGCGGGACTCGTTCTAGCTCGGGAGCCGCATCTGTCGTTGACACTCTGCCCTATTTGGGCGATTTTCATGCAGAGTTTGTAGCAAATGGCGATGGACAAGCAAGTTATGCCTATTGCTACAAGACGGTGAACGAAGACGAAGTTTATGCACGCGGGTATTTCATAGCTCCGTCGGCTCTGCCTCTTGAGAACGAGGGTGAAAGGTTCTATATGATAGATCTAACAGCAGGGCAGGAGTCTGTGGGCGGTGTTGGCATAAGGCGGCATGAAGGCATAAACAGTTGGGTGCTTTATGGGAGAGACGGTTCAGGGTGGGTGGGACCGGATTATTCTTCGATTCCGGCAATCCAGCCAAACCACTGGTATTGTTTAGAGCTACATTGGAAAAGAGATGCTGCTCACGGAATTTTGGAAACGTATGTGAATGGTGAAAGAATATTCGCGGAGGAAAACATAAATACAAATTCCTTTGGCAATGTCACTGAAATTTGCTTTGGAGTGGTGGCTATAGGAATTCAGAAAAACTTGACTATCTACGGCGATTGCTTTGCAGTGTCTGACAAGCGCATATCTCAGATAGGCGACATCAATATTGATGGTCGAGTGAACATTGTGGATATTGCTATTGTCGCCAAAAGTTTTGGTTCCGTTCCTAGCGATAGACGGTGGAATGCGGTTGCGGATTTGAATGAGGATGGGATTGTTAACATTATGGATATTGCTATTTTAGCGACGGAATGGTCAAGCACTTAAGTTGAAAATTCAATTTGACGCAAACTTGCGTCATCCGATTTTTTTCTTTCCGAAGTCATGGGCAACTATACAGATGTCGAGTATGTTTATGATTCCGTTTGTGTCCAAGTCAGCTTTTTCGTACCATTTTGGGTCTCCTGGCTTGCTTCCGTAGGCCTTGGCAACTATGGCTACATCGAGGATATCGATTAGGCCATCACCGTTTATGTCTGTAGACCTGCGTAACGGGGTTATGATGACTCGACCTGGATTTTCATATGAGAAGTATTGCCACCTGTGCGTTCCATTATCGAAAAGCATATAGTTTTGGGAGGGTGGCTGATTGTTCACTGTTATTGTGTAGTTTCCTTCGATGAGAGCGTGGGGGATGCATATTCTGCAGAATCCTGAGACACTGGAAATCGGGGACACGTTGAACTTGATTGTGCGGTCTGTGTCATTGTACGTGAAGGATGTGATGTTGGAATTGCTTATGGCATAAAGATATTGCGTGTTTCCCTGTTTTTCGACGCTAAAGGAATAATACGGACCCATTAGCGGGTAACTGTCTAAATTGTCTTCATCAACAGTGTACCAATAGTCACCAATCCCATCACTGCCTGTAATGTTTTGGAAACGACCTGAGTAGAAATCCTCATTCTGATCGCCACTCCAGTAGTTGCCCTCAATGCCGTTATCCCAGGAATTTGCTCCGCCATATTTTCTGTTCGGCTCGGTGACGAAGTTGTTGTGAAAGATCAAGTTGTCTGTGCTTCCTTCTGCGTATATCACAATGTTGTTGTCTGAGATTGTATTACCTATCAGGGTGTTGTATCTGGAAAATTCAATCGAGATCCCATAGTAATATGAGGTTATTTTCAGGTTTTTTACTGTGACGCCTTCTCTCTCAGAAATGTTCACTGCGGTCGAATAAGGGGTTGACGATCCGAGGAGGAGATGTCCGTTTCCGTCTATTGTGATATTGTCTTTCTCTACCATGATGGTTGTGCCGTAGAGGTCTGCTGTCAATGAGTAAGTGTTGCCGTCACGTATTATTGGTGCAGAGGAAGGGTCGATCGATCCATCTGCTCTGATGAATATGAGTCCTGCTCCATTTGTTAAAGCGTGTGGAATGAATGAGAGAAGAAGAAAAAAGGCTATTATTATGGTTAGACTTTTTTTCATAGCTGTCTCACCTATGCGGTTTACGACTAGCCTAGTTGCCAACTTGGCTTTATGAGACTAACGGTAAAGGGGGGGGAAGTTTTAGCTTGTTACTAATTGGATAGGACAGATGTGCCGTCTCCGTATTTGTCGTTGGGAGTAACCATGCATGTCCAAGTTTGGCCTGTGCTTGTTTCCTGTGCTACTATGGTTGAGCTGCTGCTTAGTCCATTCTTTGACTCTTGCCAACGTTGGGATACTTGTTGAAGGGTAAGTGCTCTGTTGTATATTGTGAGTTCGTCTAGTGTTCCGGTTAGGTAGCGGTTCGCGTTTCCGCTTCCGTCAGAGCCTATGTATAGGGGTTCGTCTCCTGGCACGAACTCTGTTTCGGTCTTTATTGTTCCCGTCGCTGGCACGTTCACGGTCTGTGTGCCGTTTATGTATACAGTTAATCCTGGACCAGACTTGTATGTGCAGACGATATGGTACCAGTTGCCAGGGGTCAACACGTTGTTGGCATGTGTAGCTGGGTTTCCGTCGTCCCAAGTATCTGTTGTGTCGATGTCCGTGGTGACGCTGAAGAATAATTGGTTGCCGTTGCTAATACTGGTGTCTGGGGTTGATTGGAAGCCTACCATGTAGCTTCCTGAACTTGAAGTTCCAACTTTCTTCGCCACTATTCGTGTTCCAGCCAGCCAAGCGTCAACCTTAATCCAGAATTCCATCGTGAGTTCGGTCCATGTGCCCGCGGCATCTCCGCCGAGGTTATTGTCAGCGCAAGTTATGACATCGTTGCCGTCGAAGTTATATGCGCCGCCTACCATTCCGTTTTGTGTCCATGTTGCGCCTGATACGACTCCGTTGTTTGCAGTTGGCGAATAGTCTTTCGCTCCGCTGATCATATTGTCTGTGTCAAAGGGCATCTGCAAGTTAGAGATGGATGTTCCGCCTACGCGCCAGTTGTAGATTTCCCTTGTCGGCAATGGTCCGTCAGAATCAGTGGCCGTAGCAGTGCACACAAGGTTTCCTGAAGATTTCACTATGCTCGGCGTGCCCTGTATTGGCCGATTGTTTGAGATGATGTTTACTGTTGGGGAAGTTGCTATTGTTCCAAAGTCTTTTCCGTCTCTTGGTCTGACAGTGAAGTACCACGCATCGCCCACTGAAGTGCTACTTGCTGGAACAGTTAATATGTTGTTCAAACCTGACTGCAAGGCGCCGTTCCTGTACCATCTTATTTCTGAACCGAGTTCAACATTCTCGTCTAGATCATGGTAAGCATAAGTGGCTGTGAGAGCATCCGTGTCTATCGGTTGCAGGGTTTTTCGTGGACCTACGACCAGATTGTCTGCGCTGGGCGCATTGTTCGGTATCTCTATATAATCCAATCCGCCTTCTGTGAGAGCCCATGTTGATTTCCCGCTTGTGATCACATTGCACTTCCATTTTTCTTGTCCTCTTGTTTGTGCGGATTTTATGATTGAGCTGTTGGTCCAGCCTTCTTTGCCTTCCAGATAGCGTTGATATATCTGCTGGTCTGACAAGCGTATGCCATACATCCTTACATCGTCGATCATGCCTTTGAAATAGTCAAACCAACCTATCATGAGGGGTATGCCACTGCTGCAGTGAATGTTACCAACGGCATTAGCGGATGCGACCATCACTCCGTTTAAGAACAGTCTCAGTCCAACGCCATCTTTATATGTGAATGCAACATGCTGCCAGCTGCCTATGCCAATTGGCGCAGATGTCGGAGCAGTAACTCGAGTGTTGCCAAGGTATCCTAATTCCGTATGATCAGTTCCTGTCTGTCTAAAAACTCCAGCGAACAATCTGCCATTTGACCATATGCCTATCTCATAACTAGGTATCTTGGAGACAAACCTGACACCACTTTGGCTTTCTGAGAGGTAAACCCACATTTCTAGTGACATCTCAGACTTGTTGCCGTCTGACATGAGATCGCCTACGCGTGGTTCTGGATAGCCGTTGAAATAGCCTGAACCGCCATCTGGAATCTTGATATAGTCAAATTTGCCGTCGAAATAATATGCACCGCCATGCTCGTTTGTCCAGGTGGCGCCGTGCACTTGTCCGTTATTGCCATACGGCGAGCTGTCCTGCACGTTGTTGGGGTCGTTTTTGTCGAAAGTGAGCAATAATCTAGTCAATGAGTCAGGGGTCGAAGTAGTTGGATGCTCGTAATCATTGACATACCAGTTGAAGACTGAGGGATCTGCATAGGTACCGTTCCTGCATACAATATCACCGTTTGGCAGACGCTCCAGAATCCATTCTGTTTCAGGTGGCGGTGATTCCACAGTCCAGAAGCTCCAAGGAGGATATGACATCAAGTCTTCGCCTTCTTTACTCTGGGCTGCCGTCGATACTGTAACAGTGTATTGAGTACCGAAATCAAGATTGGAGCTGGGATTGAACGTCATTACAGTGTCGCCTGAACCCCAACTGAAAGTCCCTGAAACCAGCGGGACAATTGTGAAAGCATTCTGAGTTGAGGTGCGATCCATAGGTTCACTGAACGTAACCTCAATATTGGCGCTTCGGGAAACATCAACTGCATCGTCATCAGGAACATGACTTACAATGTAGGGGGGCGGCGGAGGCGGCGGAGTAGTCGAATAGTTGCAGTAGATGCTGAACGCGCGTGTATTTCGACCTGAAGACTGACATGGGTCTGTTGGAAAATTCGCGTAAGTCGTGGTGCCGTAGACTCCTTGATTCGTGGAACCTGTGTCGTAGTAGAACTTCAAAGCACCAGAAAGAGATTTACCATTAGCAACCAGCCAATAATAATTGCCGGCAGACAAGCTCGGATAGGAAGACAACGAGACGTTGAACCAACCCGCGAAGCTAGCAGGGACAGTGCTGACCCCTTGGGCTAGAAGTGTGGTCGGCACGCCACTACTATCTTGGTAGATGGCTACTTTTAGCGGTCTGTTGTTTGCATCGTTTTGAACGTAGAGGCTTATACTTCTGGCCTCTCCGTCCTCTGTAATCGGGTATCTGCTACCATACCAGTACTGAGCAAGATTCACTTGGCTCGAGCCCCGAACAGTTTTTCCAAAAGAGTGCAAAACCTCTGACGGGTTAGCCTCTGTCGTGAAGCTCCAACCGTAATTCTTATCCAAGTATTCGCTTCCCTGACTCTGAGCCGCCGTTGTTACGTCAACAGCGTATAAGGTGCCATAATCAAGATTCGAATCAGGAGTGAACGTCATTACGGTGTCGCCTAGACTCCAACTGAAAGTCCCTGAAACCGTTGGGTCCATAGAGAAAGCATTCTCCGTTGAATCGTGATCCATAGCTTCACTGAAGGTAGCTTCAATCGTAGTGCCTACAGGAACACCGGGGCCATCAGGAGAGTGACTTACCATTGTAGGTCCTGATGGTGGAGGAATCGCATAGTTGCAGGAGATGCAGAATGCGCGTGTATTGCGACCCGAATACTGACATGGATCGGTTGGAAAAGTCGCTAGATTCGCACTGCCATAAACTCCTTGATTTGTGGCTCCAGTGCTGTAATAGAACCTCACAGTCCTGCCGGAAGCATTAGCGTTAGCAATCAGCCAATAATAATTGTTGGCAGACAGGCTTGGAAAACTTGACAAATCAACCGTAATCCAACCAGAGAAACTAGCCGGAATGGTTGAAGATCCTTGAGCCAAAAGACTCGTTGGCACACCACTGCCATCACTGTAGATCGCTACCTCTAAAGGCCTGTCCTCGCCGTCTCTCTCCCAAACGCGAAGACTTATGCTTCTAGCCTCTCCATTCTCTGGAATCTGGTATCTGCTTCCATAGAAGTATGAAGCAACATTTACTTGGCTCGTCGTGACATTATCAGTATTCCCAAAAGAATTCAGAACTTCTGCTGCAAGCATCGGCTCAGCAGCGATTTTTTCAGATCCAGATACAGACAGCTCCTCAATTGGCATTTTGTGTGGTGGCGCTACATATTCAGCGACTCCTCTTCGGTATTCGCTGTACCATTTAATTTCAGACCTTGCTCTCAGAGCGGGCGCATGTGAGTTTGCACCTAAGTCGAAAGCGTAAACTCTAGCACTTGAACCACTTCCCCTTGAAACAACAACCTCGAGAAGGCCATCGTTGTCAATGTCCTGCACCATGGCATACTTGAGTCCCGAAAGCAGATTTCCACGCTCACCTATCTTCACGTAGTCTCCGTTGTCGTAGGTGAAAACGATTATTGCAGTCTGGTTACATGCAATAATATCCATCTTGCCATCACCGTTCAAGTCAGCGACCGTCGGGGAGAACATGCATTGACCCACAATCAGTTCCTTTTCAATCACTCCAGTAACGAGATCATATATGACAAACTTGTTTGAATAGTTTGGAATCCTGCTGTTGCTGTGCGTACCATCCGCCGCGATCATTTCTAGATGGCCGTCACCGTCTATGTCACAAACGGTTGTTTGATAATGGCCTGGTACACCTATAGACCCAGTCTTCCTGAATGGCGGAGTAGGTTTGGCGCTACCGCTTGTTGAGTTGAGAACCAAGACTCCGCCCGACATGTCACTTACGATCACATCAAGCACTCCATCACCATTTACATCAGCGAGATCCGGACACTGACTGCTGCAAAGAATATCAGGCATGCACCATCTCTCAGTCAAGTTGTCAGCCCAGAACGACCTCACACCCCTACCATAATTAGCATCGTTCATGTACATGTCACGATCTCCGGTGTAAATCTCAAAAACGCCGTCATTATCTGCATCTGCGATTGACACACCTCCTGAACATGCTCTCCAGTTGAACGTCTGCGCCAGTATCTTGCCGTCATAACTCAGCTTCGTGATACGACCGACGAATCTCCCATCAGCGCCGGCTTCAACGTTCTGTGAACCATGGAAAATCTCAAGTTTCCCATCTCCGTTAACATCGGCAGCTGCAAAAGATCCCATAGTAGTTCCAGCATTTGCTATTGCGGTTCTCCACCAACGCGTTCCATTCGACCGCAAAACAAGCAACCCAGGAAGGTAATAAAGCGGAACACAAACCTCAAGATTGCCATCACCGTCAAGATCATACAGAGTGGCCTGGGCATAAGCGTATATAGAGCTATCATCATAAGTCCATATAGTTTTTCCTGTCCGTCCGTTTAGACAATAAACTCTCCCGCCGCCTTGGTCCGTGGCGAAAACAACTTCTTCACCCGGAGTACTTTTAACAACATCACCAATGACAACTCCACCTTCCCACAAACCATTGCCCAAGCTGTTCGTAGTCCATTTAGTCGTAAACGTCACCGATGGCGGTGCCGCATAAGCAACTTGAATCAACATTGAGAAAGGTGACAAAACGAAACTCAAGAGAATTACTCCAACTACAAATGAACCCAAAAAGGATTCTCGTCTATTATACCGATGTTTTAACATGCTCATTTACCTTTCTCCTAAACAACTTCCATACGCTCCGGTTACATAAAAGGGTATATGGAACTTACTTCTACATACCAAAAAGTACACCAAACGCTGTCACCATACTCTTACAGCAACTTTATATGCTAGACACACAAGGCTCTTCAGAGAATAATTCCAGGTCCGAAAAATAGCCGTCGACCAGGACAACATTTCCAAAATATTATCCACATTGGCTCACCCTCTAAGAAGACAAATTCTCTCATACCTCAACGAGAAGGGCGAATGCTCCTTCACAGACCTAATGATCGCCCTAAATATTGACACAGGAAAACTAAGCTTTCACATGCGAAACCTCGCAGACTTCCTGGAGCAAACACTCGCTGGCAAATACGTATTGAGCAAAATATGGGAGAAAACGCAATAAGACTGATAAGAGACGTGGAAACATGGGCAGTTGAGGTTGGAGTTTCACGAAACAATTCCGTACTTCCACTAGCCAATCTCAAAAAAAGAACATTCGCTTTCCTGGTGGACTTCACGATCGCGCTAGCACTTTTCGTGGCGCTCCCAGCCACCTTCTCCTTTATCGCCCTAGGCACATTCTTTTTGGAATTCAACAACGCCATCTTTTCCTCCTACTATTATGGATGTACCTAACTCTTCTAGAAGGCTTTGCCGGACAAACCCTAGGAAAGCGTTCGCTTGGCATAAGAGTAATCCGAACAGACAGCAAAAGACTCTTCTACGACGACGCAGCCGTAAGAAACTTCGGCAAAGTCTTCCTATTACCAATCGACCTGCTAATTGGACTCAAGTTGAAAGACGAACGATTCAAAAGATACTTCGACAAATTCTCTGGAACCGCAGTAATCGACTCACACCCGTAGACCCAGACACACTTACATCACAACACATTTTCCCTCTTCTTCCCCTTTATATGTTAAACCCTCTCAATAGCGAGTGTACTCAGAATTGCCCTCTCACTTTCTGCAAAGAAACATTGACTAACAGCCGAAATAGGCTTCTCAAGAAGCCTTAATAGAATATTCTTCTATTCCCCAAAACAATGAAGTATGAAATAAAAATGAATCAAAAACAAAAAATCATATACGCAAGCACCATCTTCGCTGTAATTCTGATCCTCACAGCAACTCTAGGACAAGTATACGCATTATACGAGAGCAAAACCTCCATCATAAACAAGTTCAAGACCCTATGCGATGCACACCGCACCTGCGCCTCTTACGCTTCACTTGGAAAAACCACACAAGGCAGGGATATATGGATCTTTCGCATCGGCAATCCAAACGGCAAAGCGGTAATGTGGGACGCCCAACTGCACGGCGGAGAAGACATAGGAAGCGAAATCGAGCTTCTCATGGCTAAATGGCTGTTGGAAAGCAACGAACCAACAGCAAAATCAATCCTTAGCAAAAACTATGTACTATTCATTCCAGTTGTAAACGTTGACACATGGGCGCGAACCAACATTAACCACGTAAACCTCAATAGAAATTTCGTGTACAAGTGGGGCACTACTGGAAGCAGCAGTCGGTCAAGTTCAGAGTATATGGGGCCTTACGCAGGAAGTGAAAAAGAAACCCAAGTGCTAAGAAATGCCTTCAAAGTGTACCATCCCAAATTCTACGTGAACACGCACATGTGGGGCGGTCCAAGACTGTTCTACTGGAGAGAAAACAACGCAACCCTCGTCAGTCTACTGAAGACAAAAATCACACAGATAAGCAGCCAGCGCGGCGTCACACCATATCCAACAACCCCACTGTCCGGTGGAGGCTTTGCCATAGGAGACGCCGGATACTACTACAAAGCCTGCGCATGGCTCCTTGAAATCACCGGTCAAAGCACACCAGCCTATTCGGCGATAGCACGCGATTATTACCCGAAGTGCCTGCCAATCCTCATTGCAATGTGCCAACTAGCGTAAAGCGTACACAGGTCCGCTGCTACCTCTCTATAGGACCCTATCCTTTTTTCCAAGAGGACTTGACTAGTAGCTGAAGCGTGCTTCTCAAAAACCTTTAATAATCAAGCCCATGTAGAACCGTTCAGATTTAATACGTGATGAAGATGAAAGAAAAACACAAACCATCAATATTACAAAAGCCAAGCCCATGCACTTCGACGGCAACCAAAACATACATGACTAGAGGGTCAAGAAAGCTCCTTAAAAGTGCCTCGATTCTTGTCTTCTTCACCGTCCTAGTTTCCACGACCACATCCGTGAGCTTTGCTGCAACACAAGTGAACGTATCAGTCAATTCCACCAAGGCCACAAGTGTCAATCATCTCTCATTGGGATTCGAACTGACCTCCGACATATCCACCTTCAGATCTTCGTCGACACTCAGAGGAGTAGCAGACGGCGTTGATTTCAAACTGGTGCGATTCATAAACAACGTCATCGAGCCCTGCACATCTTGGCAAGGATCCACAGGAACATTCAACTGGGCAAACGTTGACGATCTCGTTAAAAAAATAATCGAACTAGGCGCAGAGCCAATGATCTGCCTTGGTTTTTACAACTGGAATACAAACAAGCTAGCAGCGCCAAGAGGAATGGCTACTGATTCCACAACTGGGCTACCCAAGCGTGATCAATGGGCAGCTTATTGCTCTGCTTGGGTGCAACATTTCAAGAGTGTGAAACTATCTGTCAGATACTACGAATTAGTTAACGAAGCCTTCTTCTACTACGGGTACACCCCGACGCAGCCTAAGCTCAGCTATTTCTTCCAATTCTTCAATGAGGCGGCAAAAGCAATGCGCGCTGCAGATTCCAATGTGAAGATAAGCTTTGACGATTCCAATAAGAAAGCAGTATTAGATTACTTCATCTCTCAGGGAGGAAACCTTGATTTCATATGCTTCCACAGGTACGGGGCTTCTGCAATTAGTGCCTCGGACCAAGAGCTCCTGACAGCGGCTGAAACTAGATACATCGAAGACAGCAGTGCGAAATACGGTCTTGACCAAGCCAGACAAGTCTACAAGAAAGCAAGAGATGTGACTCTGCCTGTAATAATGTCTGAAGGAAACCTAAACAGTGCGTACAGCAGCGGCACGGACGCGAGGACGCGCAAGATGCTCGGAGCGGTCTACACAGCTCTGTCAATAAGGACGTTCATGCTCAAAGATCTACTCTTCACCGTCTACCACATTCTCAGCAGCAGTGGAACCACAGGCGTCGGCATGATCAATAAAGACAACAACAAACCATGGTATCCATACTATGCCCAACAAATGATTGCTAACAACCTAGCCGTAGGAGACAACATCGTAGAATCATCAAGTTCATCCAACGACGTCAGAGTGATCGCATGGAACCACAATGGCGTACTAAACACTCTGCTCATCTGCAAAGCAAATTCGCAAACAACAATAGTCGTCAGCGGCCTTAAAGGACAAGTCAATTACCAAAAGGTAGACGACACATATTCATGGGACGCACCGAAAATACAAACAGGTACTATCGCCCAAAATACACTAATTACACTAACAGTGAAGGGATATGCCGTAGTGTTGTTACAGTCTGAAGGTGGCACGCCACCATCTAACCCGCCTGATACACCACCTTCAAACCCGCTGTCTTTTGAGGACGGTTTTGAATCTAGAGACTTCAGCCAATGGACAGGCACAGGCCGTTCCTCAGGTGAAACTGCAACCGTGGTAAACACATTACGGCACGACGGTACGTATGGTTCAAAGTTCACGTCAAGCGCCAGCAGCACATACGAGAAAAGCTATTGCTATAAAGAGATCCAGTCTTCGCCTGAACTCTACGCGCGCGGCTACTTCTATATAGATCAGGCAGGAACAACAAATAACGACGACCGCTTCTACCTAATCATGTTCACGGCTGGAAGTACGTACGTTGCATACGCAGGCTGGCGAAGAACAGGCGGAGTTGTAAAGTGGTATCTCGTCATCAGAGACGGCACAGGCTACGCAACAGCTTACTCTACAGGAAACCCATCCACGGATCGTTGGTACTCTGTTGAGCTTCACTGGAAGAAAGACGCAACAAACGGACTGGGCGAACTCTGGGTAGACGGCACAAAGGTGTGTTCTGTCTCAGGCAGAAACACAAGTGCCTACGGAAACATAAGCCAAGTCCGTGCTGGGCTAAATGCACTTTCCTCTTGTGATCCAACCATAGTCTACTGCGATTCCGTAAAAGTTTCACCAAGCTACATCGGATCGTCTTAAGTGCCCGAGCACTGCGCTACTATCACCCCTTTTTTTCAGCAAGTGCCAGTAAAGACCCAATCTCTCAGCATCTCACGATGAATTTTGGCAAGTGTGTTTGTGTTCATCAAGTGTGCGGGAAGATTTATTAAGTCGTAATACTTGAGATGACATCACTACTAAGCGGTGTAGACTTGACACTTGGCAAAATCGATAAGTGGCGACTTGCATCCACTCTACTAGTGCTGACCTTTTTGACTTCAATATTGCCTGCTCACTCGTCTTCTCAGAGCGCAAAGATAATACCATCAATGGGCTCAGTTAGTTATGCACCTCGAGTGACAATAAGTGTTAATACAGAAAGAAGGACAGCAACCAACACCTTGTCTCTAGGATTCCAGTTGGATGGTCGTGATATCAGGCAATGGCGAGACCGTATCGCTCTTAGAACCCTCGCAGAAGAGGCAAACTTTGCCTTAGTCCGTTTCTTTGAGCATCGCCTTGGAAAACCCTGCCAGTACTGGAATGAAACGACGAAGAGCGGAACATGGGATTGGAGTAATATTGACTCACTTGTTGCAAAAATCTTTGAAATCGGGGCTGAACCACTAATAGTTTTAGGATTCTACAGCTGGGATAGCAATCAACTGACCTCGGCTCCTGCAGGAATGAGCAATGATCCTGTAACAGGGTTGCCTTATCCGGATCAATGGGGCTCATACTGCGCAGCATGGGTTGAACACTTCAAACAAACCGGAATCCCCGTCCGCTACTACGAGATCATAAATGAACCGTTCCACTATTTTGGGTGGTACGGCGACCAACCCCAGCTCGATTATTACATGCAGCTCTTTAATTCGGCAGCCGTTGCGATGCGGGCAGTAAACCCAAGTGTCAAGATAGGCTGCGACGAATCCACCAAAAAGGTTGTTCTAGACTACTTCATTTCTCACGGAGAAAATCTTGATTTCATAAGCTTCCACAGGTACGGCGCTTCTACATTGGACGCCACCGATGAAGAGGTTATAACGGCTGCAGAGACAAAGTATCTATACGAGAGTTCAAACAAGTATTCACCTGCTCAGGCGGCAGACATTTACAGAAGCGCTAAGGGCATTTCTCTACCTATCATCATGTCGGAAGGCAACCTGAACAGTGCCTATAGTGGTGGTACAGATCCGAGAACGCGCACCACGCTAGGAGCTGTGTACACCGCTTTATCAACAAGAATGTTCATTCTTCTGAACTTCAAATACTGTGTTTACTTTACGTTCGGTAGTAGCGCCATGGAAGGAATTGGTATGGTCAACGTCGACGATAACCAGCCTTGGTATCCTTACTATGCCCAACACATGATTGGCAGCAATTTAGCAGTAGGAGACGTCATAGTCAACACGACAAGCTCGTCCGATGATATCAGATCACTCGCATGGATTCATAATGCCCGTTTGAACATTCTACTCATCTGCAAAACAGGTGAGACCAGGACAGTCTCCCTAACCGGAGTTGTTGGTCAAGCCGAGTATTTCAAGATTGACAACAACATACCTTGGCAGTCGCCAAGAATACAAACCGGAACATTCGATCTGAGTGTCCCTTTAACAATGCAAGGTTACACTGTCGTTCTCCTTCAAACTAACGCGGCTTAGGCCGACGTCTAAAAGTCGTCCTGCTATTACACAGGACGGTTATCCTAGGGTTTTGCTCGTGTTGCTGAATATCGAAAAACCGCCGTTGTCATAGACTTTATTGAACCTGTCAAAGTTGAATAAGTTCAGAGGATTACTTGCAAGATAGTAATAGTAGTAGTTGTCCTGAAGTTGAGACTGTATGATGTAATCCACTTTATTCAATGTTTCAGTAACTGAAGTCTGGTTTGGTATTTCCGCTGATGGTGCAGAAGCCACCATGATCTCGAATCTTATATTTTTGGTCGGATTATAAAACCTGACGTACAGAGAGAACTCATCAAAACAGGATGAGCCTTGCGGAGAGTAAGTTGCAAAGAATCTAGAGCCTGCAAGTTCTTGACTAGTAGACAACCTAAATGAATCAGATCCGTATTGAGCTGGAATGTTTAGGAATATCAAAACAGCCAGAATCCCTACTAGCAACTTGGGCTTACTCTTCAAAACATCTATGCAAAGATAGGCTAAAGGAACCAATCCAAACATGAATGCGCGCTGATATGCCTCGTGTAGCCCGTATTGCAACGTTATCCCATATAGAACAAAAAATACTAATGAGAACCCACAAAAAACACCGTAGCCTTCTTTGGAAACTTGCCCGCGAGAAAAAACCTTTTTCGAGATAAGAATCAATGATGTAAGCGCGATTCCTGCGTTGACAAATACTGATCCCCAAGAAGATAGATAGTTTAACCGGTTTGCAGATGACCCGATAACCCTCGAAGTCTCGCTGTAAAAAGAGTATTCAGTGATTCCTAAAAGACCTTGGTAGAGTCTCCGGACAGCAAACTCGAAAAAATCATGCGCGAAGAATAGGTTATAAAATAAGAAAAACACTATTGACAAACCGACCAATTCCGTCACATGGGAACCTACCTCCTTGATTACAAATCTCTGCGAAACGTATAGCGCAACAAGCAGCGTTATGCACATAAAAGCCGTCAACACGTGCGTCAGCGTGAGTACAACGAATACAAAAATGAAAAGCGCTGATAATTTTCTCTCTTCAACTCTTTCGTCGAAGAAAATCCAAGTAAGAAGTAAGAAAGCTAGCAGGAAAAGTATGTATGCGATACCTTGAGGCCCAAAGTACTGTTGACGGAGCCAGTAACTTCCCAAGAACCACGCTGCGCCTAGAATTGCATACTCTGTTCTTAATTTAGTTTTCAATACTAACAACGTCAACAATCCATACAGTGAAATCGTTACAAGTGGAAAGTATTTGAGTAAGAGGACATCCGGAATGCCCGTTGTTATCTTTAAGATGCTCGCTAGATACAAGAAGAGCGGCCATTCGTGATAACTGAAGAGCGGAGTAGAGGGACGGTCGACTAGATGGCCAGAGGAGTCTATTAGTAGACTCTCGGCGTAAGGATAGTAGGAATTGCTCAACCAAACAGGGACTTTAATGATCGCAGGGGCAATGAACAAGAATGATAGTGTAAGAACAAGCGCAGTAATTAGGATTGCCCGTGATCGACGGCCAATATACCACAAAAAACACAGCAGAACAAGACCTACCCAGAAAAAGATGGGCAGTCTGCTAACCAGCCCAAAACCACTCGCGTCCATTGAATATACAGATGTCGATGCGATCGTAAAGACCAGCATTGCCCCGGCTAACGCAACAATGAGGTAAGCAAGTCTTAACCTCAACACGTCTTTCACACAGCGCCCCTCTTCCAAGTTTCAGATTGCAACACTATACTTTTAATCCTTGCGTGTTCATTGTTTATCGCAATTAGTTTTCAATTCCGTAACAACAGGGCTAAACTTGCCGCTTTTGTCCAACGGAATATCATCGACGAAAACCACTTCAAACTTTGGATCAAAAGCATCTATATTAAGGCTCTTTTTGATATGCGCGACAAATTCTTTCTCTATAGTCTTTTCATCAACATTGCTATCCTTTTTCTTGATCAGGAGTAGGAAATTATCCATACCTTTCTGTATAAAACGAAACTGGTCGACATCCTTGATCATTTTGAATTGACTGACGGTCATCAAAATAGTGAAGGGAGACATTAGCCGACCATCTGGAAGAAGCAACAGTGAATCTTTTCGACCTTCAATGACTTTCATTAGTGGGAGGAACCTTCCGCAGTTACATTTTTCGTCCGAAGGCACGCCAACATCACCAACAGTGTATCTGATGAAAGGCATTGCTTGACTGAACAAACTAGTACAGACTATTTGTCCGCTTTCCCCAGGAGCAACTTCTTCCCCGTCCTTATCGACGAATTGGGTTATCACTAAGTCTGCATCTATGTGATATTCCGACCGTTCCTGACACTGCCAGGCAACACGTTCGAACTCGATAGTCGCGTACTGATCAAAAATCGGAGCATCAAACACCTCTTCAATGAAGTTGCGTGATCTGGAATCGATGATTTCAGCACCAGTGAAAATCAGTCTGGGTTTAATTGTCTTCAAGTCTCTCTTTCTGGCTTCTTTTGCCAAGAGCAGAATAGAACTCGAATATCCTCCGAGTACATCAGGTCTCACTTTTTCGAGCACTGAAAACTGTTTATTCAAGTCGTCAAAAACAGAGATGAAAGCACATGGCGCATAAATCCTAAGCATGCGTTGAATTCCTGAAGCCTCGCTAAAGTGTGAAGGCGACGCCAGTGCAACCCATCGATCTCTCGGTTTCTGCCCGCAGCCAATATTTGCTCTCAAATGCTTCACTTTCCTTATGATGTCTTCGCCTCTAGTGACGAAAACATGAAGCGGTTTTCCCGTAGAACCACTGGTATAAAGCGCTCGAAGTTGATTCATGTCATATTCGCTAGAAACAATTTCCGTGAGGTTGCTTCTGATTTCGTCTTTCCCTATTATTGACAATTTATTTAGATCGCTAAGACTTCTAATATCGGAAGGCCTGATGTTCAGTTCTTCCATTTTTTTATGGTAGAACGGCACGTGATCGTAGGAATATCTCACGATTTCTCTGAGTTTCTTCTCCTGATATTCAACCAGTCTCGCTTGATCCCAGTAGGCGCGACGAATCATTTTATGTAGTAAATAAGGAGTCTTTAGTAGGTCAAACATGTGCGATCAACTTCTATGATTGAAGGTATGGGGATATCGCGCTTCTGATAGATTTTCTCAGATTTTTCTGCAGAATTGGAACTCTTCTTCTAAGCCTTGCACTGATGTTTTCTTTTTCTTCCCAAAGGGAATTCATCTTCGAGAACATCTTTTCGTGGGAAATCTCTCTTATTCGAATGACATAATCTGACATGCCCATGTCTTCGAAGAAACCTATCTGTTTGTGGTCATATGCAATGCACAGAGTCGGAGTAAATCCTGACATGCCGAGTACTGCCGGGTGCATTTTTGAGGAAACAATGATGCTCATTTGATCTAGTAGAGATTTGAATTTTCTCACATTATTCACACAAATAATTCTGACTCGATCTTTGTTCTTCATATTCTGAAGAATTAGACCGCTTATTTCAAGGTCATCGTATTGAAAGCCAGTAACGTAATGAGGTAAGAAAATCACATCAGCTCCAAGCCTTTCTATGGCCATGTCAAGAGCCAACGCATGTTCTTTGATGTAATTCCTCAATTCCTCGGTAGTCAGAGTGTGACTGTAGACTCCTGCAGCCACTCCGATAACTGGCCTATTGTTTGCATCCTTGTCTCTTTTAAACCTGGGTGTGCAGGTTGACGTGAACAACAAAGCTATATCTGAAGTGAGAATCCTCGGAGACTTTATCCCCAACGACTTGACTAATTCGTAAGAAACAGAGTCTCTGATCAATATGCGGTTGCAGCTGTTAAGTGAAAGCCTCGACAAGAATCGCCCTACACGTGTTCTAAAAGGACCAACTGAGTTTGGAAACATCACAACTGGCTTGCCCAAGAATCTCGCAACTAATATTTCCAAAGTCCTCTCAAAAAGGATCGACCACCAAGTAATAACCCAATAGGCGTTCGAAGGGATCAGCGAAGCGACTTCCCTGAAATTCTCATCACTACAAGAAATAACCAAGTTGCTGTTGCTTATCTGGGTAAAGACCTCCGAGCGGTACAAGGGCTTCAGTCTCAACTTCACAAGGATCGATGAAAGGATGGAAAGCATGGCTTGGAAGAACATGTCAATCATACAGAGAAGAACAAGGACTTTGTATTTTGAAGTTGTTCGCCCTATTCCAAGTCTCTTTGTCAGAGTGTCTGCTTTCCTGAACGGAATATCTACCAATGTGGGCACTACGGCATCTAGAGATAACGACAAGGTATTGACCCCTTCCTTATCTGTCGTAGAAACAGACAAAACTGCACCGTCACCGATGGTTTCTTTTAGCGTAGCGACATCGCTTTCCAGAAGAGCTTGCGTCCCCATATTGTTCATTGTGCCGATGTGGATAATGTGAACCTTTGTCTGGGGCAAGGTTGTCACCAAAGACTAGCAAAGCATATCCTTTCATGAGGAGAATCTCAATGCTTTTTTATACATTCGCTCAAGTGGGTTTTGCAGATTTGCGAAACTCTCCAGATTTCCCCACAGACTGCGCTTTCCAGCAACATATCGGTTGAAAAAGATTATTGCAGAACGGGGCCAATCAACGAAACTGGGTTTCAATAGCTCCGTGTTGTACGTCGGCAACTTCTTACGCAACGCTCGATATAGGAGAAATCTCACAGCAATGCTGTTCTTCTTGAAGCGCATCATTTTCTGCGATTCCGCAACCTTGAAATCCTCAATTGCGCGAAGTTCGATTTTCCCTTTCGATTCTGCTCGATGCAGTATCTCATCCCCTATCGCAGACCTCGCCACGGCAATCGATGTGCCAATGTTGTCACTCAGGAATTCGGGTAGCCAAGCATCAGCGAAGGAAATGTCAGCCAATTCCGCACAATGGTCACAGCAAAGCAAACAACGCGTAGGAGAGAATAGACAATATGCATGGACCTTGATCCAATCATGGAAGGGAACGTCAATACTGTCGCCCGATTTTAGACTAATGCTTAGCATTCCAGGCCATCCTTTCCCTCGATAATCTATCTTGGCGACATCTTCGATTCTTACCCTCAAACGGTAGAGCAGATATTCTGTCTCCAGCAGGGAGTCTGTGTGTGAACAGAAAATTCCTAATCGAAAGACTATTCTATCCCTTAACTTCTTGTAAGATTGTTCAGCTTTTCTTAACCCATGTATGTGGCATGGAAGACCCACAACAGCATATCTTCCTTCTTCTCTCAGGATTTCTTCTAGCGCCACATTTGCAGGTACTGGGCAATACTTAGATCGTGCAGATTCTGTTAATTCCTTAGGTGTCCTTGCAATGAAAGGGTTAGCTTCCAGTGGCTGCTCTTTCTTCATCCCGGTGACTAGTGCACCATCTATTATGCCTTCTTCCATGGCAAAAAGAAGTAATTGAGTTATCAATCCCCCAGAAGCTGAGCTATAACGTGTGTTATAGTCGCTTGAGTAACCAACGTAAGATTTTGAATGAATTCCTAACAGAAGATCCAGGAAACCATTCGATGGATGCTTTCCAAATATGCTCATGTTTAGCTCTCTAAAATCAACTTCATGCCCAGGACAAACTCTCAAACAATTACCGCAATTTCTGCATTTTTCCTTCGCTATGATTGGTAAAAAAATATATTTTTTGGAGTCTCTCTTCATTTCAATTGCGCGATTCGGGCAGATAGCTACACACGTTCCGCAACCTGTGCAAAGATCATTTTCAACCACGGAAAGAATGCTTTCATTATTCAGTTTTGCCATCTTAACAAACCAACTCTTACGTTTAGTGCTTGATGACTCATTCGGATCTTTGGTCTCGGAGTCACTCTACAAATCACCAACCCGATAATCCACTTTTCCTCAGTGACTCCTGTATTAGGAGAACCGCAGAAAAGGAAGAATTTTGGACATATTTTAACTTTTGTTTCAGCCTTTGACGGACGTCGTCCCTGTTTTCCCAAGTACTTAATATTTTGGTTTTGAGTTGATCCAATACCGCATCATAATCTTGACCTATGTTCACTATGCGATCTTGCTGACCCATCAGTCTGCCAATTATTCCCTCAAATTTCTCTCCGTAGGCAACGGTTACGGTCGGGACGGTTGAACTTGTTGAGGCGATTGTCGCATGCATTCTACAGCCTATGAAGAGATCACACGCTCCAATCAGCGCCTTTAGCTCATCTGGCCTGAAAGGCTCATTAATCATCTTCGTCTTTTCGTTATTCCTAACACTTGCATGAATCCGCTTGCACGCGATCCTGTCATCTAGCCAGCGATATCTTGCGGTGCTTTCTTCGCTCAATGATTGTGGAATCAAAATTACGGATGCATTCAAATTCTCGATCACGAAATCGGCAATCTGTGCCATCAGCTTTACATAATTCTCGTATTTCACATCTGGTGATTCAGGGCTCTGAACAAAGGCATAGCGGGAAATTTCTTGGCTTGGTGCAATTCCTACAATAGGTCTTTCAAGTTCTGCCAATCTTATTCCCGCCATTGTTTCTTTCTGCTGCGCTGGCTCGAAAAGAAAGGCGAGGTCTGCAACAATTGCAATCTTGGGTTTTGATACACCTAATGACCTCAAGTTCCTTCTACCGATTTCCTCTCTGACCATTATCAGATTCATTCTATTAAGAACGAACTTTGCGATATATCTTAGTGGTCTGCCGAATTTGCCTATTGTGCAAGGGCAGACGATTACTGGCTTACCTGACATTGAGGCCAGCATGAGATTAAATAAAGTGTATAACGGAAAGACAAGTCCATAGTGTTCGTTTATTGCATCAGAGTTAAGATCGAGGATAGCATCATATTTGTCAAATGGATTTCCACAAGTAGAGTTGAATTTCTTAAGAATGTTGCTGATTGAAAGCCCCAGAAAAGCCTCTAAGGCAGGTATTGCTGAATGTATCAGTGTGGAAGACGTAGAGTACTTTTCATCATACCAAAGATGTGGTACGAATGCAACATCCTTCATTCCATATTCATTCAAGTATAAATCGCGATCTTTCCGACGTGACGGCATCAGAGTAATGGTTGCGTTGGGGAAGTTGTTCCTTAACAGCTTGACCAGAACACTGGTTATGGCAGCGCCGCCCATACTAAGAGGATTGCAGACGTTTATTATGAGTAAGCGGAGTTCTGACTTGTTGCTTCTAGACTGCTTGCACGCTTTTGAGTGAGCAATGGAAAAGTAGTTTTCGTCATAAACAAATTCAGTATCCCTCCTACTAGATCTGAACAAAGGCTTGATAATCATGTTTAATCCCTCACATTCAGAATCCTCAACAATATATTGCGGCAATGCCTAGAAACCAAAGCAGGAAATCAGTCTTCTATCCTCGGGAGAGTCTACCTATAGAAAATCCAGCTAAAACCGCGATTATCGAAAAAAGTAATACGGCTAAATGGGATAAGTTCTCGAGCTTATATATTCTCAAGAGTCTTGAGGGAATAGCGTGTCTAAGCAGATATTTCAAGTATGTTCCTTCGGTAGACAACCCCTTTGATGGCTTAGAATCAGCACCCATGATAGTAGCTTTTGAGAATCCTTCGTAGAATGATCTTTTCCATATGTACTTGAGACTGACTCTCTCTTTATTGACGACGTGAGAAACGATTGCCAGCGGTTCATACACTATTTTTGAACCTGCGATCTCTTTCAGGACTCTCATGGAAAACTCTGTTTCCTCGCTACCCAGAAGCGTTTTCCCAACTCTGCCGATATCGGATCTAAAATATCCGATTCTTTCAAAAACACTTCTTGCAAATGACATGTTACAGCCGATGGGGTTTCTCACGCTTGCTTTGCACTCAGGAAGCCCTTTATATGAGCAACCAACTATCCAGTTTAGTTCTTCCGGAAACCATGTTGGATAACCATCTTCCCACAACGGCTTAATCAGCCCTCCCACTCCAACAACGTTTGTATCTTCATAGTCCTTAACAAGGTTTTCCAGCCAATTTTCATCTGCCACCGCGTCGTCATCGATGAAAGCCACGATTTCTCCTTTTGCACTTCTTACGC
>Ga0315296_10000763_pt1 | contig 28854 bp, 23 predicted proteins | sample YL17G14_18_MG_FD_203921 | JGI IMG/M metagenome (GOLD analysis project Ga0315296, IMG submission 203921) | Sediment microbial communities from Yellowstone Lake, YNP, Wyoming, USA - YL17G14_18 | ecosystem: Environmental > Aquatic > Freshwater > Lake > Sediment | place: USA: Wyoming | collected... | reverse complement strand
GGAAGAGGGCCCAGAAGCTGAGGAAGAAGTAGGCTCACCTGCGGTTCCCATCAGGGGGTATGGGGTAGTCTGGTATCCTTACGGGCTCCAGTTATGGGAATGATTTCCGTTGGGTTTGCTGACCAGTGATGATTAACTGGAGCGATGACCCATGTTCCGAAACGCGCGGAGTCGCTCTCCGCGTGGTGGAAACCCGTCGATGAGGGTTCAAATCCCTCTGCCCCCACTCTTATGCATCGCCAGTGTGGTCGTCCGTCGGAGAAATCAAGGGGTTTTCTGTACCGGGAGGCATGGACGTTTCATTCCCCAAGGCCTCAAGGACCTGCGATTCGACGTGAGTCTATGGATATTTGACAGTTCAATCAAGGTGAATGTGGAGCGTTTCTTCAATCAGCAAACATCATATAGCAGGCATTCAGCTCCGATGATATGAGGAAATGAGAGTCGCGACCAGAATCCGAGCTCGTGAAGTCACCGTTCTCTGTGCAATATTCTTACTTTTCGTTTTTCCCCTAAATGCACTTCCAGTACGGGCTCAAGGTGAATGGGAGCTGTCCTTGATTGATGCTAGCGATTCTCCTATGACCGTATACGGAAGCACTTCGATGGCCTCTGATCCGGACGGCAACCTGCACATAGGATATCGAATCTTCAGCAATGTCAGCCCTTCGTACTGGTTCCTGCTGAAATACGCTTCAAAAGTCAATGGATCTTGGAGTGTTGCTGACGTCGACAGCGAGGGCAACGCCGTGACGATGGTCCCAACATCATCAGCAGTCAATTCTTCTGGTGTTGTTCACATAGGCTACTCTAACATAACTGATGGTGTCGTGACTTTCAAGCTTGCGACGAACGAATCAACAGGATGGACGCTGACAAACGTGTCGACAAGCGGCGGGATCGGAACAATGTGTCTCGATCCGCAAGGCATGGTCCATTGTTGTTTCACAGTCCGAATAGGAATCGTCAATGCCCTTGCCTATTCTACTAACGAGGGAGGCTCTTGGTCTACGGAGATTGTCGATGACCGAGGAGATTGCTGGATGCCATCGATAAAGGCCGACTCGAATGGGAAGATCCATATTCTATATTCGATGCATGGACCAGATTGGTCTTTGCATCATGCAACGGACTCTGGAGGTGCCTGGGCGACCCAACAGATCGATGAATTGGGAAGGTATGGTTCATTGGCTCTAGACTCGGACGACATTCCCTATGTTGCATATTCGAAAGCTGGACCCGGCGGGGATGAGATGAGACTCGCGTGGCTATCCGGGGGTTTGTGGTCAAACACTACGGTTGACACTGCAAGCGCGATCGATGACCACCCGTGTATCTTCGTCGACTCCAGCGACGACATACACCTTAGCTATGTGATTGGAGGCGACACTTTCTCGACATTAATGTACGCTCATCATTCGGGACCCGCTTGGACGAAATCGGTTGTGGAGCATTTCGAGTCGGATCTCGCTCCTATACTGGCTTGGCCATCGATGGTCGTTGATCTGATGGGACACGCGCATGTAGTATACATCCGCGCCCTGATGAGCGGCTTTGACGATGGAGGCGGCCTGAAGTATGCGACGAACTCCTCATCTCCCATTCCAGAGATGCCGGGTTCTGCTTCGATGATTTGCGTTATCGCGGTGACAGCTCTAGTTCTTCTCTTTAGAAATGGCAGGCTACACGGTCGACGCTCATGAGAACATGGTGAAAGAAGACGGAATAGGTTTGTCCCAGTACGAAATCCTGCTTGATTTCCTCAGGTCTTGGACATACTGGCTGGACGAGAGTTCAAATCCCTCTGCCCCCACTCCTGGCCTTCGCCATCCAGTAATCCAGTGCGAAGATGCATCGTATCCAATCTAGTCTCTCGCGCGGGTTTGCCCTAGACCTTTGTCGTAGAGCTTCAGGATCGGATAGGAGTTCTCGACTATCTGCAGCATAGCCTTCCGCAGGTGCTCTCCATACGTAGACCGTGACAGTCCTTCGGCCTTCGCGATCCTGTCCATCTTTGTGCGAGCAGGCACCTCGAAGAGGCCGTTCTCATATGCCACAACTATAGCCCGAAGCTGCTTGTTTGTCAGTCCTCCGAAAAAGTGGATGGGGACGACGCCCAGAGAGTTCAGCATGTCAGGCTCTTCCCGGTCTCGCAAGGATACGATCTCGATCCTGCCCATCTTCTTGACGTGGCCGGCAAACCTCCTCAGGTCACCTTTGTTATGGGAGATTATCCTGTGAGTCTCCCAGCCTCCGAAGTAAATGGTCGGAGGCACCGACCAGGAATCGCACTTATCGGCGATCATCCCAATCGAGTCGTACGAGTTGCACAGACAGTCATTCGTAGCGAGCAGCGCAGAGTTTTGGCCCTCGGCGACCTGCCTCGCGTTGAAGTTCTCCTTCGCGTACGAGACTATCTCCTTGAGCTGTCTCCCATCCAAGGCGACAACCTGCATGACCTCGTTGTCTACATTGCACCAGGAGGACATCTCCATGTCTGGGAAGGCCTTCGAGAAATCGCAGAACGGACACGGATGCTGAATGCGGACCCTCGCATCTAGGAATCTCATGGACCAAAACAAGGGCGGCCTCTGGTATTAAGGCTTTACCGCCTTAGGGCGGTTCTGTGAGAGGCCAGCAAATGATGCTTGCTCGGAATTCCTGCGGTCCAATTGCCTCCGTAGGGCGGTAGAAAGCCCTTGTCCTTCGGCCACTCTCGGAGTATCGATGATAATGCCGGAGCTAGAAATGAGGCCGATTGCGAGAAGAAGAATGACAGACGATGAGCTCGATCTCAAGCGGTACGCAGCCTGTGAGCTTCAGGGACACCCTCGGTGCCTGCTTGTTGAGATCTTGAGGAGACGCGGAGATAGGCGTCAAAGTGCGGAGACAGCGGAGGAGCACGAGCTTGAGGGATTTTCTCCAATCGCAGCCGCTCACGCATGAAGAACCAGAAAAGGAAAAAGTTTGAAAGAAGCTAGGGTCACCCCTAGCTTAGTGGCGCGGCATCGACCATCACAGTCGCACCCGTCAGTCTGGCCGTCTCCGAGAGCACCGTCACCTTCACGCCGTATGTGTTCAGCTTGATGCCGATGAAGGAAGAGGTCCCCTTGTAGAACTGCGTGTAGTAGAACGAGTTCCTGTCATCGAACGTCGGCGCCGCAGGCAGCGACGGGAATGTCGTCGGCACGCCCACTAGCGTGATGGTGTTGGCAATCGACGGCCTCAATCCGAACGACGCATCCATCAGCTGGATCCTGTCTCGGACGAAGAAGCCATCCGCCCTGTAGAGCGGCTCTGGATGCGCGTCGACCACGCCGATTGCTATTCGGCCAGGGTGCAGGCCGTAGTCGTTATCTCCCATCGACATGTCCCTGTACCAGATCAGCAGGCCAGGTGAATACGAGAAATACTTCACGTATGCGCCCACGTACTGGTATACAGCGTACAGCGTGCGGTCGAATCCGACGAAGTTCCTCCACTCCATGATGTAGTAGTGCCGGAAGCTGCCTCCGACCGACTGCGACGCGATGCTCCAGCCAGGTCCTGCGTTGTCAGATGCTGCCAGTGTCCACATGTTCGCGGAGTTCTGATCCACGAGGTCTGCGAAGGCGACTGTTCCATCCGATCCGACGACCTTTATGTCGTCGACGGTCCAGCCAAGGCCGTAGACGCCTCCGTCCTGGCTTAGGCGGAACCGAAGGAGCACGTTGGTCATGCCCGCATATGCCGACATGTCCATCTGTTCGCTCACGTACTTCTTGGCCGTGCCAGTGATGCCGTTGCCCGGGTTACTGCCGATCGGATTCGCGGTAGTTGTGTGCATACCGGCCAGGGTCGCCCAGGTCATTCCGCCGTCAGTTGAGACCTCAACACACGCCCAGTCGTAGTAGGCCTCGATGTCCCACCACTCGTAGAAGGACAGCTTCGAACCAACGGGCACTAGAGGAATGGTGGTCGTCATAGTGTAGGATGACCAGTCAATTCCCGAGATCTGGTCCGTCACATCTGGCTTGAATCCGGAATACCATTGATACATGCCGGTCACCGGCTTGGGCAGAGGCAGCGGGACTGACTTCCGCGGCAACTCGACCCTCACAGCTCGGACGGAACCGCGACCCTCGACCTGCGACAAGTCCACGACGCCTTTCACCGGCGTCTGGTTCGAGTAGTCGAAGTACGCAGTGGCGCCGTTCTCCCAGCCGAGCACGTACTTGCTCCAGACGTTCATGTGGGCGGGCCATACTCCGAGAGCGCTCCTTCCGTCCGGAGTCGGGCCTGGTCCCCACATTCCTGAAGACATCAATGTCCAGAACCCGGTCGGGCTCTCGCTGATGTATGTCCTGTCGTACTCGTCGGGCAAGCCAATCTGGTGGGCGTACTCATGAGCGAACAATCCAAGCGTCCCGTCTTCAGCCTCGCATGTGTACGAGCCGACCTTCAGTCCAGGGACGATCTCATAGCCTTCCGGCCAGTTGGCGAACCAGCTGTGGCCCCAGATGTACCATGCGGGGCCGGGCTCCTGTTCCTGGCCGGCGCGGATGACCATCAGGCTGTCGATCCATCCGTCGCCATTGGCGTCATAGTCGTACCACGGAATCGACATTCCATACTTGTCATAGGCCGCCTTTGCGGCGTCGATCGCGATGCGCCACACTGGCCCGTTCAGGTCATCTGACCCAGCACCGCCCGTGCGGCTGTCAGCGCCATAGTACCACTGAGAGCGATCCGGGATCTGAACCCAGTCCGTCACGAACCCATCTACTGTGAACAGTCCGCCCGACTGCTCCTTCATGTAGTTGGCCAAGCTCCAGCCCTTCTTGCCGAACAGCAGGTTCCTGTAATGATCCGGCGTGAAATCCGACATCCAGTAGTCCACATTGTTCTCAGGGGCTGGCTGAGGGATCGTGTTGTGCATAGGACCGGTATATGTTACACCCTTGCTCGTGTCCGATCCGGCGAACTCAACGAGAACGACCAGAATCTTCCCGGTTCCGCTGACTGCCGGAGGTTCGGATACGCCGCCGCCTCCTCCGCCAGCTGCTTCTCTCTCCGCGACAGCTTTGGCCGCGACCGGGTTCACCCAGCTGCTCTTGACTTTCTCACTCATACCAGCAACCTTCGTGGTGAGCCAATCCTTGAGCTGCGTCGAGGATATGTCCGTCGACAGCTCACCGCTTTCGATCGCCGCGTTCACGACTCTTTGCCACTCCAACGGCACTTCCGCCAACAACTGCGCCCTTGACTGCCTATGGACGATCTGCAGCGAGACGGCAAAAGCAGTTGCCAACATCAGAGCCATCACGAATATCGCTAGCAGGGCCCGATAGCCCCGCCTCCTAGGCTCATTCTCAATCATTTTCATTCGTTGATTCCTCCCCTCTTGTTCCGCTCCCTCGATGAGCCGAAGAGGAGCGGGTACTGATTCGAGTCAGTATCGTACTTGCGAGCCAGAATCCGTGTGCTGCTATTTTACACATTCGGCATACGAACCCTCAGCAGGGACACGGATCAAAAGGCTCCCTGGAGGACGCGGGCTCCTAACGAACAGCTTTGAGCACCTTGAGATACACGTTCTTGACGCCGTTGTTCTTCTCTCTTCTGAGTATCTTGTCTATCTCCGGCAGCAGCTTGCGCCTCGCTTTCGCATTATGCTTGACTATCTCGCCCAGAGCATACGCCGCGCTCCATCTTACAACGGTCCCTTTGTGCTTGGCGTTCTCCAAGAGCTTGGGCACCGAGAGGGAGACCTCATCAGGGAATCTGTGAGCGATGTTACCGACCACCCTGGCGGCCTCCCACTTGACCTTTGGGGCCTCGTAGCTGAGGCACTCGAACACGACATCTAGGACTGGCTCCGCGACATCCGGATCGATATCTGTCGCATATTCCAGGGCCTCCATGACAATCCCTTTCTCGACATCTGTGCAGAAATCTATGTCGTCCCCCAGCTCCCTGAGCAACTCGATGTCCAGGGCGAAGTCCTTTGCTAGCATGGACGCAGCCTCTTTCGCTCTGAGCTCTGAACTCCTGAGTCTCTCGAGTATCCTCATGCCATCCTCCTTCGCCGAGATGATGTGGTTCAAGATTCGGATAGTCCGCTCGGAAGATAATCATTGTCCAATGACGACATCTGGCGTCTTTAGCGAAAAGATTAATGAGACAGGTCTGATTCCAAGACTCGAATGCATAAGGTAGTCACAGTCGATCTCGAGAAGGACATCCTGTCAGAGAACAGAAGGATAGCGAACGAGAACAGGAAGCGTTTGGAGGAGCACGAAATCGTCGCATTCGACTTCCTAGGTGCAATAGGCTCCGGGAAGACACTGATAATCGAGAAGCTAGTTGAAGTGCTGAAGGCCAAAGGCAAGAGGGGCGCGGCAATCGCCGGGGATGTCTCAGGAGACGACGATTACCAGAGATTCACAGCGCACGGGATACCTGCCGCCAACATAAACACCGGCAAGGAATGCCATCTTGATGCTCACCTTGTGGATCATGCGCTCGAGGATCTGCCTCTCGACAAGATAGACTACCTGTTTATCGAGAACGTAGGCAACTTGGTCTGCCCGGTGGATTTCCCGGTTGGCTCTCACAAACGCGTGGTCGTCATCAGCGTCACTGAAGGCGATGACATGGTGAGGAAGCACCCTGTGATATTCGCATTCTCGGATGTGATTGTCATCAACAAAGTCGACCTCGCCCAGGCGATGGAGGTCGACCCGAAGATACTCGAACGGGACGCCAGAAGAACCAACCCTGCCGCCAAAATCATCATGATGGATGCGAGACGAGGCAAGGGCATGGACGAGCTGGTCAGGGCTCTCGGGCTCTAGAGGACAGACTGATGAAGATCACTGTCTACGGAATTGTCCAAGGCGTAGGTTTCAGGCCCACGGCCTACAGGGTCGCGAAAGCGATGGGGCTGAAGGGCTATGTGCTGAACAACGGCTCGAATGTCGAGATACATGTCGACAAGGACGGCGAGCGATTCCTCGAAAGGCTCAAAGAAGAGCTCCCTGCACTCGCGAGAATCGACCGTGCGGAGTTCGAGGATGTCGAAGAGAAGTTGGAGGATTTCTCGATTGCCCAGAGCCACGACGGAGCGCGCGTCTCATTGATACCAACCGACACGGCCATATGCAGTTCTTGTGTCGACGATTTCAGCGATTCCAGGAACAGGAGGAACCTGTTCCCGTTCACCAACTGCACGGAGTGCGGTGCGAGGTTCACCGTCATTGCTGATCTCCCTTTCGACCGTGCCAGGACAAGCATGGCGGACTTCCCGATGTGCCCATCGTGCACCAAGGAATACGCTTCGCCTAAGAACCGAAGGTTCCACGCACAAACGATTTCCTGTCCCGCGTGCGGTCCTAGGTACACGTTATATGATGGAGAAAAGCGTGAGATCAAGGGCGATGCGTTCAAGGAATTCGCGAAGAAGATCGACGAGGGCAATGTGGGGCTTCTCAAAGGATGGGGAGGCATGCACATCATATGCACGTTCGAAAACGCCTCGCGGTTGAGGAAGGTGTATCGGAGAGGGGACAAACCGTACGCGGTCATGATGAGGAACCTCGAGGCCACCATGAAATACGCGTCTGCCAACGAGATCGAGTCGCGGCTCCTAACATCTCCCCAGAGACCAATCGTACTGCTGCACAAAAGGAAGGATGCGTACTCGAAGCTAGAGAAGGTCTCCCCGGGTTTGGGGAACCTCGGTGTCATGCTGCCCTACTCGGGAGCTCATCTGCTTCTTTTTCATCATCTGAAGGCCAGCGGTGTGATCATGACCTCCGCGAACCCACCGGGCGAGCCCATGGCTATCGAGAACGGCAAGGCGTTTGATCTCGGGCTCGACTATTATCTGATGCACAACAGGAGGATAATCCACCGTTGCGACGACTCTGTGGTCAAGGTCAATTCTGGAAAGGCCAACTTCACGAGGAAATCGAGAGGGTTCGTCCCGCTGCCTCTTGAAGCCAACCACAAGCATGCCGTAATCGGCGTTGGGGCACAGTGGGACGTGACGGGCTCGATCTCCAGGAGCGGCGAGATATTCCTGACGCAGTACGTAGGTGAATCACAGCAGTATCCAACCCTGCAGTACCTCGACGACGCAATCCATCATCTGGGTGCCCTTCTGGGCACCAAGGACGTCGAGGCTATCGGCATGGACAAACATCCCAGATACTCCACCAGGATAGTCGCGAGGAGACTGTCCAGAGAGCATGGTTGCAGGATGATCGAGACACAACACTACCACTCTCACGCAGCCTCGCTCAAGATCGACAGACGGATATCGGGGCCGTTGGTTTGCCTCACATGGGATGGCACTGGCTACGGGGACGATGGTACTTCTTGGGGAGGCGAAACACTTCTCGCGGATTTCGCGGAGTACAGGCGTCTTGGAACCCTCGAAGGCATTCCACTGCTCGGAGGTGACAAGGCGGTAATCGATCCGAAACGAGTCGTCACTGCGATCCAGCTCAAGCTGGGAAGGACGCCCACTCTGATCGACAACACTGACGCCGACCTCTATTCGAAGATGATCGATAAGAGCGTCACGGCTTCAAGCATGGGCAGGGTGCTGGACTCGGTATCCTGCATCCTGGGCATCTGCTGCAAGAGGACCTACGAAGGCGAACCTGCCATCAAGCTCGAGAGATGGCTCGAGGGCGGCAAGCAGACCACGAAGTTCGAGATCGAATTTGGACACAGGAACGGCATCGAATACGCGAAGACGTTCGAGATGTTCGATCAACTCTTGGACTTGCAGCCTCAGTCGGATTCGCAGAGGGCGGATGCGGCTGTATCGTTCGTGCGAGGATTGGTCCAAACGCTCGCAGGCAGAGCATGCGACTTCGCGGACGAGAACCACCTGAAGCAGGTCGGTTTCACGGGCGGGGTCTCGTTCAGCGGACCCATCACGGCATGGGTCAAGGAGACCGTCGAGAGGCGAGGGTTGGAGTTCATAGGCCACGAGCGCGTATCCAACGGCGACGGGGGCATGTCCACTGGCCAGAATGCGATTGCTGGCGCATTATTGGGATAAAGATTTATCATCATGCCCTTCATACGAGCATTTCGATGTGTCTAGCTGTGCCCGCTGAAGTGAAATCGATCGACGGCCACACGGCCACCGTCGACTACGGAGGAGTGAGCAGGAAGGCGAACATCAGCTTGGTCGATGTCAAGGTCGGAGAGTACGTGATAGTGCATGCGGGGTACGCGATCCAGGTCCTCGACAGGGAGGAGGCCGAGAAGACGCTCGAGATATTCAGGGAGATGCTCGACCTGGAGAAAACAGGAGCCTGACGATGCACGAGTTCTCCGTGATGACACAGATCGTGGACAGTGTTCTTGAAGAGGCCAAGAAACGGGATGCGCAAAAGGTCGAACAGGTGGAGCTCGAGGTGGGCGAGTTCACGATGCTCGGGCAAGAACAGTTGAGATTCGCATACGAGGTCCTCTCTAAGGATTCGATCTTGCAAGGATCCAAGCTTGAGATCCGGACCATCAAGGGCAGGATCAAGTGCGACTCATGCGGCTACGAGGGGAACATCAAGATCGCGGAAGACACGCCGCACAGATCTGTGCCCATACTAGAATGCCCAAAATGCCACTCCGCCGCAAAGATCGTCGAGGGCAGGGAATGCGTGGTGAGAAACATCCGGATGGTGGTGCCCGATGTTTAGGCTGAGGAGCAAAGAGATGTCACGGATGATCATGAAGAGACTCGAGGAGATGAGCCTCGAGCTTACGCTCATGCACGTCTGCGGCACTCATCAGGACACCCTGATCAGGTTCGGCCTGGACAGCGAGTTCAGACGGGTCGGAATAGACATCCGTCAAGGACCAGGATGCCCGGTCTGCGTGACGCCGCCTGGTGAGATCGAAGAAATCCTGGCTTTGAGCAAGGCCGGCCTGACTATCACCGTGTTCGGAGATGTCATGAAGGTTCCAGGAGAAAGGGGGTGCCTTAGCGACGCAAGGACGGACGGAGCGGACGTCAGGGTTGTCTTTGGAATCGACGACGCGATAGAACTTGCCAAGAAATCCGAAAAGGAAGTCGTCTTCATGGCGATTGGGTTCGAAACCACCGCACCGACGACAGCATCCGCTCTGCTCTCGGATCCGCCTCCCAACTTCTCGGTTCTCAGCTGTCATAGGACCGTGCCGCCCGCGCTCGAGGCAATCGCCAAAATGGGAGAGATAAGGCTGCATGGCATGATCGAGCCTGGCCATGTCAGCACCATCATCGGCACGAAGCCCTACGAGTTCCTGTCGAGGAAGTATCACATGCCCCAGGTCGTGGCAGGTTTCGAGCCGCTTGACCTCATGATGGGAGTGTACATGATCGCGAGGCAGGTCCAGGAGGGAAGGGCCGAGGTCGAGAACGAGTACACACGGGTCGTGCGCCCGGAAGGCAATCTGGTGGCCATCAAGGCCATGAAGGAAGCTTTCGACGTTTCGGACGTGCCTTGGCGAGGGTTCTCAGTTATCGCCAGAAGCGGGCTGAAGATCAAGAAGAGGTTCGAGCAACATGACGCTCGAAAGACATACGAGGATCTTCTGAGACCCGTACACTCGCGAAAACACCACGAGGCGAAGGGGTGCAGATGCGGCGAGATGCTCAGAGGAATCCTCAGGAGCGAAGACTGTCCTCTATTCGCGAGGGCGTGTACCCCGAACACGCCTGTGGGACCCTGCATGGTGTCGAGAGAGGGCAACTGCTACATCTCCTACCGATACCTGAAGAAACAGGCCAATTCACGATAGATGGACATGGCGCGCGATTCCTGGTTAACGATTGACAGAACCAGGGTGAGGGACGGGGGTTCCCGGGGCCACTTGAGACGCCCACCTGAGATGTCCGGAGGCCCACTGTCCGAATTCGTTTTGTGGGCCTTCCGAAATGACGACTTATAGAGAATGCCCATTGTTCGATTTTCGAATATCGGGAAGGATATCCGCAGGAAATGTTACACGCTCCGCGTGGAGGCTCACGATTATCGCAACTCATCCTTCGCTTTTCGCAATCATTATCGAAACCTATTTAGGGGGGGCCTTGTTTATCCTAAATTGCAGACCAGAAATTGGCCGAGTGGATGCGCCAGACGGCGTGGTTCGGCGTCCTTCCGCGGGGTCACTCGAGCCGGTCTAGGATCGTCTAGCCTGTATTGAGGGAGGTGGGCCATGACCGCACCCGCACCGCAGGAAAAGGACACTTCATCACCCAAATCAAAAGGAGAACTCCCGAGCACCGCCCGACCAAGGATAGGTGTTTTCGTTTGTCACTGTGGCAGCAACATTGCTGGGGTCGTCAACTGCGGGGAGGTCAGGACCGCCGCCGAGAAATTCGGCGACGTGGTCGTGGCAAAGGAGAACAAGTACACATGCTCCGACGTCGGCCAAGAAGAGATCATCAAGGCGATCAAGGAGCACAAAATCGACAGGGTGGTCGTTGCGGCATGCTCGCCGAGGCTCCACGAACCGACCTTCAGGAAATGCATTCAGCAGGCTGGTCTCAATCCGTATCTTCTTCACATGGTCAATATCAGAGAGCAGTGCTCCTGGGTCCACTCGCACGAGAAGGGGAAGGCGACCGAGAAGGCCACGAGTCTGATCAGGATGGGGGTCGCGAAGGCCGCGAAGCTCGAGGCTCTCGAGGCGAGGGAAGTTCCCGTCGAGCCCACCTCGCTCGTGATTGGCGGGGGTGTCGCCGGGATTCAGGCGGCGCTCGACCTAGCCAACATGGGTTTCAAGGTGTACATGGTCGAATCGCAGCCGAGCATCGGCGGCAAGATGGCTCAGCTCGACAAGACCTTCCCGACCGGTGACTGCGCCATCTGCATACTCGCCCCGAAGATGGTCGAACTCTCGAGGAACACGAACATCACTCTTCTGTCATACTCCGAGGTGGAGGAGGTCAAGGGGTACATAGGTAGCTATGAAGTCAAGGTGAGACGCAAGACCCGATTCGTCCACGAGGACAAATGTGTCGGATGCGGGTTATGCGCGGAGGTCTGTCCAATCAAGGTCGACAACGAGTTCGACTTGGGCTTCGGCCAGAGAAGAGCTATCTACGTGCCGTTTCCTCAAGCAGTGCCTCTGAAATATACGATAGATAAGGAGCACTGCACGTACTTCAAGACCGGCAAGTGCCTGCTCTGTGTGAAGGCCTGCTCCAACGACGCCATCGACCACAAGATGGAGGACGAGATCGTCAACATCAAGGTCGGCACAATAATAGTCGCCACGGGGTACGACGCCTATGTCCCGATGAAGAAGGGCGTGTACAGATACTGGGAATACGACAATGTCATCACCGCCCTTGAACTAGAGAGACTCCTGAACGCATCTGGGCCGACAGGAGGGCACCTTATCAGGCCGTCGGACGGGCAGGTGCCCAAGAAGGTTGCGTTCATCCAGTGTGTCGGATCGAGGAACAAGAAAATCGGGAACAACTATTGCTCGCGCGTCTGCTGCATGTATGCGATCAAGAACGCCCAGATCATCAAAGAGCATGAACCAGACACCGAGATCGCGATCTACTACAATGACATCAGGGCGTTCGGCAAGGGTTTCGAGGAGCTCTATCACAGGATCAGAGAAGAGTACCAGGTCGAGTTCATCCGTGGGAGGCCGGCCAAGCTGAGCCAGAACCCCCAGACGAAGGCGATTAAGATCAGGGCCGAGGAAACGCTCTTGAACGCGATCACGGAGAGGGAGTTCGACCTGGTTGTGTTGTCCACGGGGTTGCTTCCCTCGGAGGGAAGCAAGAGAATAGGCAAGATCTTGAGTTTGACCACTTCCCCCGACGGTTTCTTTGCAGAGGCTCATCCGAAGCTGAGACCGGTTGACACAGCGATGGACGGCATTTTCATTGCTGGCTGTGCCCAGGGCCCGAAGGACATCCCGGACAGCATCGCCCAGGCGAAGGCGGCGGCTTCGTCAGCAGCAGCCCCTATGTTTGCAAGGAAGGTCACCGTCGAGCCTCTGACGGCTTTCGTGAACGAGGATCTGTGCACGGGGTGTGCACTGTGCATGGAGCTCTGTCCTTACGGGGCACCAGAGATGGTCCAGGGCTCGAAAGGCGGCACGAAGGCACACGTCATCGAAGCGCTCTGTCATGGCTGCGGCACCTGTGCGGCCTCATGCCCACAGAAGGCCATCATCACCAGACAGTTCACGGACGAGCAAATCTATTCTGAGCTGCAGGCAGCACTTGTCCACGGCAAGAGCGCGAGCGGCAAGAAGAGAGCCGAAGTGGAGGTGTCGTGATGGGAGAGGTGGAGAAGACCTTCATCGGCGGCCTGCATGAGAAGCTGATCGAGGAAAAGGTCATCGATGAGTCCCAGCTCGATCCTGACTTCCCGAAGCTCATCCGCAAATACGGCGGCAAAGACGTTATGACCTGTCTTCAGTGCGGCAACTGCACCGGCGTATGCCCCATCAGCCTGAAGATAGACTACAAGACGAGGAACATCATCAAATGCTGTCAGTTCGGGCTCAAGAAGTACACCCTTGGGACGAGATGGGTCTGCGCAACGTGCTACCGATGTTACGAGCACTGTCCTGCGGACCTCAACCCCGCAGAGGTCATGATAGCGCTCAGGCACATCGCTGTGAGAGAGGGCATTATCCCGCCGTTCATCAAAACCGCAGTGACGAACCTTGTCAAATACGGCCAGAGCGTGAAACCGGACCCCGAAATTGACAAGATCAGAAAGGAGCTCGGCCTCGGCAACATAGGCGTTGAGCATCCGGAATTCGGCAAGGTCATCAGGGAGATCGGGGTGCTCATCCGCGCCACGAAATATGACAAGTTGATAGGCATCCAGGAGGAGGTGAAGACGTGAACTCATACGTCTACTTCTTCGGATGCGTCATACCGAACAGGTATCCCGGCGTCGAGTTCGCCGTCAGGTGGGTCATGGGAAAGGACGGCTTCAACCTCGACGTGAAGGACCATCCCGAGTTTTCCTGTTGCCCGGTCCCGGGAATATTCTACTCAACAGACAAGGACACTTGGTTGCTCCTCGCCGCTAGGAACCTCGTGCTCGCGCAGGACGAGCGGAGGCAGGTGCTCACGGTCTGCAATGGCTGTCTTGCATCTCTGCTCAAGGCGACGGAGTCCCTGCAGGACCCAAAGGCCATGGGAAAGGTGAACAGAATCCTGGCCCAGATCGGCAAGAAGTACACCGGCATCCCGCAGAAATCCAACGAAGGCAAGAGGAAGGTCTTCGACCCAGTCAGGGTGCGCCACTATGCCGAGATGATGGCGAATGATGTCGGCCTCGACGCGATTAGGGCGAAGACGAAGCGCCCCCTCAAGAACGTGAAGGTGGCTGTTCACTACGGCTGCCACTACCTGAGGCCGAGCGAGCGGTTCACCTTCGAGGACCCGAACGACCCCGTCATGATAGACAACATAGTCGAGGCGTGCGGGGCGACGAGCGTCGACTACGAGGACAAGCTGGACTGCTGCGGCGCTGGCGGTGGCGTAAGGTCACACGTGGTGGAACTCGCAAACTCTCTCACAGAGGACAAGTGCGCCAACATGTCCGCTGCAGGAGCTGACTGCATCGTCACCGGCTGCCCGTTCTGCCTCCTTCAGTTCGACAACGCCCAGAAAACGTTTTCGAAGGACGGCATACCCGTCATGCATGTCTCCCAGCTGCAGGCACTCGCTATGGGCATAGATCCCATATCTCTCGGCTTCGACACTCACCATGTATCTGCTCACTCGCTGCTCAGGAAGATCAGGGGGCTCTAGGTTGGATCCGAAGGTGGAGGGGGCTGAGAAGGCCGACCCGGAGCCCACATACGAGCCCAAGATCGTGGCCTTCTGCTGCAACTGGTGCTCATATGCAGGAGCTGACCTTGCGGGCACGACCAGGATCCAGTATCCACCAAATGTGAGGATCATCAGGGTGATGTGCTCTGGCAGGGTAGACCCCGCATTCGTGCTCAAAGCGTACGCCCTCGGCGCGGACGGCGTCATAGTCGCGGGCTGTCACCCGGCGGACTGCCACTACATCAACGGAAACGAGAAGACGGCCTTGCGGGGGGATTTCCTGGAGGCGTTCCTGGAAGATGCTGGGATAGAGCCACAGCGGTTCAAGGTCGAATGGATAGCAGGATCCGAGGGGTCGAAATTCGCGAGCGTCGTGAAGAAGATGGTCTCAGATCTTGAGAAGCTCGGGCCGATCTCGGAGGAGGCTGCGCAGGATGCCTGAGGAGAAGACCGTGGGAGCCGTCCTGATCATCGGAGGGGGCCCGGCGGGCATGCAGGCAGCGCTGGATCTCGCAGACTCTGGATTCAAGGTCTACATACTCGAGGGCACGCCTAGCATAGGCGGCACAATGGCTCAGCTGGACAAGACCTTCCCGACCAACGACTGCTCGATGTGCATCCTCTCGCCGAAGCTGGTCACGACGGGTCGTCACGAGAACATCACCATGCTCACCCACGCCGAACTCAAGAAGGTCCACGGGAAGGCGGGAGACTTCAAGGTCACGATAACGAAGCATTCGCGCTACATCGACGAGACGAAGTGTACGGGCTGCGGCGTTTGCGCAGAGCATTGCCCCGTTGAGGGAGCCAACCCGTTCGACCGGGAGATGGCTCCCGAGAAGGCAATCTACGTGCCGTTCCCGCAAGCGGTCCCACTGATATACACGATAGACAAGGGCCTGTGCATCGGCTGCGGGGTGTGCGAGAAGTTCTGCGAGGCCAAGGCCATCATGTACTCGATGGAGGCCGACAAGGAGGAGGTCATCGAGGTCGGGTCCATCATCCTGAGCCCTGGCTATGATGTGTTCGAGGCCAAGAAGAAGATCGAATACGGCCACGGAGTCTATCCTAACGTGCTAACGAACATAGAGTTCGAGCGGATGCTGAGCGCGTCTGGCCCGACGGAGGGACACATAATCCGGCCATCAGACGGCGATGTGCCGAAGAAGATCGCCTTCGTGCAATGCGTTGGTTCAAGGGACGTTCAGACGGGCAACACTTATTGCTCGTCCTACTGTTGCATGGCTGCGCTGAAGCAGGCCGTGATAGGCCAGGAACACGTCCCCGGCCTGAGGACCAAGATCTTCTTCATGGACACTCGAGCCTTCGGCAAAGAGTTCGAAGAGTATCTGCAGAGGGCGGAAACCGAGTACGGTGTCGGGGTGTTAAGGAACACAAGAGTTCCCAAGGTCGAGGAAGATCCCGTGACCCACGATTTGATCATGTACTACCACGAAGGTCCCGAGATCAAGGAGGAGACCTTCGACATAGTCGTGCTCTCCGCAGGTGCGCGGCCTCCGGCGAACGCCGAGGCCATCGCTAAGATGCTGGGCATACAACTGAACAAGTTCGGCTTCTGTGAAGCCGACGACCTTACTCCGGTGGAGACTTCGGTGCCAGGGGTCTTCGTTTGCGGGGCGTTTTCTGGCCCGAAGGACATCCCGGACTCCATCGCGCAGGCGAGCGGCGCGGCCGGAAAGGTGGCCGCGATGCTCTCCAAGGAGAGGGGCAAGCTCGTCGCGAAGAAGGAGTACCCGAAGGAGAAGGACGTTGCAGGGAAAGAGCCTAGGATAGGCGTGTTCGTCTGCCACTGCGGCATCAACATAGGGTCTGTCGTGAACGTACTAGAGGTCCTCGAGTACGCCTCGAAGCTCCCGTATGTGGTGTACACTGAGCGGAACCTGTACACGTGCTCGGGCGACACGCAGAAGAAGATCAAGGAGATGATCGAGAAGCACGACCTCAACAGAGTGGTCGTCGCGAGCTGCACGCCCAGGACGCATGAGCCGCTGTTCCAGAACACGTGCCGCGAGGCGGGGCTCAATAAGTACCTGTTCGACATGGCGAACATCAGGGATCAGTGCTCCTGGGTTCACAGGCTCGAGCCGGAGAGGGCCACAGAGAAGGCGAAAGCCCTGGTCAGGATGTCCGTGGCCAAGGCGGCGGATTTGGAGCCACTTCCTCAGCCGAAGATCCCCGTCACGCCAGTCGCCCTTGTCATCGGAGGTGGCCTGAGCGGCATGTCTGCCGCGCTTGAGATCGCGAATGCAGGCTATCAGGTTCATTTGGTTGAGAAGGAAAAGGAACTGGGAGGACACCTGAGACAAATCTACCACACGCTCTCCGGAGTCGATCCGCAGGACACTTTCAAGAAGCTCAAGAATGAACTCGAGGAACACAAGAACATCAAGCTCCACATAGGAGACCAAGTCACGGAAGTGAAGGGTTACATCGGCAACTTCGAGACCACTCTGAAGAGCGGTGAGAAGGTCAAGCATGGGGCAATCGTGGTCGCCTCTGGAGCAGTTGAGTACAATCCCAAGGAGTACCTGCACGGCAAGAACCCCAAGGTGATCAAGCAGACCGAGCTGGGCACATTGTTGGCCCACAAGAAGTTCAAGGCCGACAATGTCGTGATCATCCAATGCGTGGGCTCGAGGAACGACGAGCACACGAGCTGCTCGCGCATATGCTGCTCAACTGCGATGGCCAACGCCGAGAAGATCAAGAAGGAGCACCCCAACACGAACGTTTTCGTGCTCTACAGAGACATTAGGACTTACGGATTCGCAGAAGAGCACTACAACGAGGCTGCGAGATTGGGCGTCATTTTCCTGAGATATGACCCGGCTGATCCTCCGAAGGTGTACGAGAATGTCCACGATCTGTTCGTGGAAATCGATGAAGTGTTCATCGAACAGGCGGTCAAGATTAAGGCCGACTACGTTGTGCTGAACGCCGCCACTCATCCGAACCCTGACAACGCCGAGCTCGCCAAGATGCTCAAGGTCCCCCTGACCAAGGAGGGGTTCTTCCTTGAGGCGCACATGAAGCTCAGGCCAGTTGACTTCGCAACGGATGGTATTTTCCTGTGCGGGCTTGCGCACTCTCCGAGGCTGATCGGAGAAAGCGTCTCACAGGCGCTTGCGGCTGCTGCGAGGGTTAACACGGTCCTCTCAAAGGATTTCATAGAGGCCGAGGGCGTGGTCAGCGTAGTCGACGAGGAGAAGTGCATCGCCTGCGGCCGATGCGAGGAGATATGCGAGTACAAGGCCCCGAGGATAGAGGAAGTGTCTCCTGGCGTGTTCAAGTCTAGAATCAATGAGGCGCTGTGCAAGGGGTGTGGCTCGTGCGCGGTCGCCTGCTGCTCGCGTGCGATAAGGGCGAAGAACTTCAAGACCGAACAAATTCTGACCATGATCGAGGCGTGCCTTTCAAAGGAGCTCGAGAAGGCCGAGAAAGAGGAGGCTAAGACGTGACGGACACGAAGTTTGAGCCCAACATAGTGGCCTTCTGCTGCAACTGGTGTTCATACGCCGGAGCCGACCTCGCGGGCGTTTCGAGGATGCAGTATCCCCCGAACGCGAGGATAATTAGGGTCATGTGTTCTGGCAGAATCGAGCCTTACTTCATTCTCAGGGCTCTGGAGCTCGGCGCGGACGGCGTGCTTGTGGCGGGATGCCACATCGGAGACTGTCACTACATCTCAGGGAACATCGAGGCCGAGAAGCGAATGGCTTCCGTTATGGAGGTGTTGGAGAAGCTCGGAGTCGGCAAGAACCGCATGAGACTCGAGTGGATCTCAGCATCTGAAGGACAGAAGTTCGCTCAGACGATGAAGGACTTCACAGAGCAGATCCGGAAGCTGGGGCCCAATCCCCTGCCCAAGATACTGGGCAAGAAGAAGGGCGATCCATCGAAAATCAAGGAGGCAATGAGCCAGATCATCGAGGACACAGGAGCATTCGATTGCGTCGAATGCGGGAAGTGCACCACAGTGTGCCCGGTGGCGAAGTACGACACTGAATTCGCCCCCAGGACTATAGTCCTCAAGGCCATGGAGGGCATGGTCGACAACGTCTCCACGAACAAGGACGTCTGGACCTGCGTCACATGCGAGCAGTGCAACTCGATGTGCCCCTACAAGGTCGATTACTCGGGATTCATCAGGGAGATGAGGAACAAGGCAGTGGAGTTCAACAATGTACCCGTATGCTCACAGGGAGGGCTCATGCAGGCAGTCATGAGAGTCCAGGCTAATGGCAGTCTGAAGCAGGACAGGTTGTCTTGGCTCAAGCCCGAGCTGAAGGTCGCCGACAAGGGCGAGGTGTTCTACTTCACGGGGTGCATAACATACTTCGACTCGATCTTCAAGGAAAGGCAGATACTCAACTTGACTGGCATACCCCGGGCGGCAGTAAAGATTATGAACAAGGCTGGTATTGTCCCGGTCGTCAGCAACGACGAGGTATGCTGCGGACACGACCTCAACTGGACGGGGGACGAGACTAGTCTTCGGAAGCTGATGAAGAAGAACGTCGAGTTGATCAAGGCCTCCGGAGCCAAGAAGGTCGTGTTTTCCTGCCCCGAGTGCTTGCGAACGTTCAATCTTGACTACCAAGACCTGTTGGGGGATTTCGACTTCGAGATGGTGCACATTTCCGAACTCATAGATGACCTCGCAAAGGACGGCAAACTGAAGTTCAAGAAAGGAGCCAAGAAACTGACATTCCAAGACTCCTGCAGGCTAGGCAGACACCTCGGAATATATGATCCGCCGCGGAACGCGCTCAAGGCGTCCGAGGGAACACAGATCGTCGAGATGGAGAACACGAAGGACAAGGCTCTTTGCTGCGGCGTGAGCGCATGGGCCACATGCGACGAGATCTCGCGCAAGCTGCAGGTGCAGAGGCTGACCGAGGCGAAGAAGACGGGAGCCGAATGCCTGGTGACGGGCTGCTACAAGTGCCTGATACACCTGAGCTGCGCGCTCGAGAACAAGACCCAGGTGCCCAAGGAGCAGATCGACATACCGATCAAGGACCTGAGCGTGGTCATCGCAGATGCGCTCGAATGAGAAAAGGGAAGGGTGAGAGAAATGACCGCACAAGAACAGAGAATACCGAAGAACGAGGAAAGATACCTTCTGGTCGAGCTTTCATGCAAGGATCGGAAGTGTTCTCCGTGCACCTACCCGAACTGCCAGAGGTTCGTAAGGTCCACGCCCAAGAAGAAGCCTTTCGAGACCCGGATGACGAAGATGTTCGAGGTCAAGAAGCCGATGACGACCCCCAAGGACAGCAGGGACAGAATTCTGCTGGTGGAGCTCTCGTGCAAGGACAAGAAGTGTTCCCCATGCACGTATCCAAACTGCCAGAGGTTCGTGCGCGAGGTGCAGAAGAAGAAGGCGCCTTTCAAGGTCAAGGTGACTGAAGTGCAGGCAGACAAGGAGCTACAGAGCCTCCTGGCGAAGTGATGTTCAACGAAACGATAAAAGCGGATGAGGTCTTACGGAGAGGAAACTTGAGGGTGAACAGTGGGACGGAAGGCAAATCAGGACGAATTACGCGGTTTCAAGGAGGTCTGTGAATGGAGAAGTCTGTGATGGTAATCGGGGGAGGCGTCGCCGGGATTCAGGCGGCCCTTGACCTCGCGGACAAGGGGATAATTGTACACATGGTGGAGAAGTCTCCCAGCATAGGCGGGAGGATGGCTCAGCTGGACAAGACTTTCCCGACGAACGACTGCTCGATCTGCATTCTTGCGCCGAAGATGGCCGACTGCTTCAGCCACCCGAACACGAATGTGATCACATACGCCGAGGTGGCTGGCATCGAGGGCAAGGCAGGAAGCTTCAAGGTGAAGGTGCTCAAGAAGGCCAGGTATGTCGATGAGACGATGTGTACCGGCTGTGGAGAGTGCCTCGAGAAGTGCCCCTCGAAAATACCGAGCGAGTTCGAGATGGGGCTGTCAAACAGGAAGGCCATCTACATGCCCTTCATGCAAGCCGTTCCGAGAGTCATGACGATCGACAAGGAGCACTGCACAATGCTCACGAAGGGCAAGTGCGGGAACTGCAAGAAGGCCTGCAAGAGAGAGGCTATCAACTTCGAGATGAAGGATCAGATTCTGGAAATCGAGGTCGGGTCGATCATTGTAGCCACGGGCTACGACGTCTGGGACCCATCCTCATCGACGGAATACGGCTATGGCAGGTACCCGAATGTCTTCACGGCGATGGAGTATGAGCGGATGATCAACGCCGCTGGACCGACTCACGGGCACATCGAGAGAAGATCGGACAAGAAAAGGCCTCAGAAGATGGCGTTCATCCAATGTGTTGGTTCGAGGAATCCGCAGATCGGGCACCCGTACTGCTGCTCGGTATGTTGCATGCACTCCACGAAAGAGGCGATGCTGGCCAGGGAACACCACGACGACATGGAGTCGACCATATTCTACAAGGACATGCGCGCGTGCGCGAAGGGCTTCTACGAATACGGCGAGAGGGCGAAACGCGACTACGCGGTCCGGTACGTGAACTCCGATGCGACCGTCCAGGAGAACCCGGAGAACCACAACCCCATAGTGGTCTACGACGTGGGCGGGAGACAGCAGTCCGAGGAGTTCGACATGGTCGTGCTCGCAACCACGCTCATCCCAAGAAAGGAGACGGCGGAGCTGGCTAAGATCCTCGGCATCAAGCTGGATCAGTTCGGTTTCCTGGAGTCCACGGACAGGATCCTGGAGCCGGGCAGGACGGTCGTACCGGGCATATACCTGGCGGGATACGCTGCGGGACCGGCGGACATCCCCGAATCGGTCGCCCAAGGCTCGAGCGCCGCTGCGAAGGCAGTCGAAACGCTCGCGCAGGCAGGAGCGTGATGATAGATGGCTGAGAAGAAAGCAGAACAGAAGGAGAAGCCTAGAATCGGCGTTTTCGTCTGCCACTGCGGGACGAACATAGGTGGGTTCGTTGATGTCCCGTCAGCTGCGGAGTACGCCAAGACACTGCCTGACGTCGTCTACTCGACAGACAATTTGTACACCTGTGCCGACGACGGCCTGACCGCTATCAAGGAAGGCATAAGAAAACACAATCTGAACAGAGTGATAGTCGCGAGCTGCACCCCTAGGACTCATGCGCCACTCTTCCAGGCGACCTGCGAATCCGCAGGCCTGAATAAGTACATGTTCACATTCGTCAACATCCGGGAGCAATGCTCTTGGGTGCACATGAAGGAGAAGGAAAGGGCAACGAAGAAGGCCAGGGACCTCATCAGAATGGGGGTTGCGAGGGCGAGACTCCTCGAACCCCAGGAAGAGGAGAAGGTCGAGGTCACACCAACAGGTGTCGTGATCGGTGGAGGAGTTTCCGGTATGACCGCTGCGCTCTCGATCGCAGAGATGGGCTTCCCTGTACACCTCGTGGAGAAAGAGGGTGACCTGGGCGGCTTTGTCAAGAATCTGAACAACCTGTATGTGACGGAGAAGAGCGCGACAGAGACAATCAGGCCGTTGATCGAGAAGGTCAAGGCGCACAAGAACATCAAACTCCACCTGAACTCGACCATCAAGAGCGTCGAGGGGTTCATCGGGAATTACAATGTGGTCATAGGCACCAAGGGGGGCGAGGACACCAAGGCGAAGGTTGGGACCATAGTAGTCGCGACCGGAGCGCTCGAGTTCATACCTGAGGGGCTATATGGCTACAACCAGTACCCGAACGTTGTCACCCTGACCGAGTTCGAGATACTGTGCAAGAAGAAGACCCTCCCAAAGTTGAAGAATGTCGCGTTCATCCAGTGCGTTGGCTCGAGGGGGCAGGTCAAGAGCTACTGCTCCCGCATATGCTGCAATGTCGCCATCAAGAACGCGGTCAACATTGTGGACAACTACGATAACATGCTCGGCATCGTAGAGAAGCAGGGCACTGTCGTCGAAAAGATTCCGGTGGAGAAGAAAGCGACCGATGAGATACTCGAGCGAAGGCGGAGAAGGCGCGGCAGGGAAAAGGGCGAGGAAGGCGAGGCCGAAGAGGTCAAGCTCGGACCATCGGAGAAGATCGAGGTCACCGTGTTCAACAGGGACGTCATGTCATATGGTGTGGACCACGAACTCACATACAACAAGGCCAGAGAGAAGAGAGTCAAGTTTGTAAGGTACACGACGGACCACTTGCCCAATGTGTACATGGAAGGCGACCAGCTCATGGTCGCCTACTTCCACGAGACACTGAAGCTGGAAAGGACGATGCCCGTCGACATGGTCATCCTGTCAACCCCACTTGTCGCTCAGACGGATGCGGGCGAACTCTCACAGATGCTCAAGGTCCCGCTCGGCCAGGAAGGGTTCTTCTTGGAAGCTCATGTGAAGCTTAGGCCTGTCGACTTCGCGACCGACGGCATCTATGTCTGCGGCACCTGCAGGGGACCGGCGGACATCGCGGAGTGCGCAACGCAGGCGGCCGCCGCGGCGTCAAGAGCGGCGATACCTCTCAGCAAGGGGTATGTTCTTGCTGAGGCAATTGCTTCACAAGTGGATACAGACTTGTGTGTCGGATGCGGAATCTGTGCAACGCTTTGCCCATACTCAGCAATAACCGTGGAACGCGGTCCTAAAGGCATGAAGGCAGAGGTGATCAAGGCTGCATGCAAGGGTTGCGGTGCATGCGGAGCAGGGTGTCCTGAGAAGGCAATGACGATGAGACACTACACAGACGAACAACTCATCGTTGAAGGTTTGGCCGGCATTAGGGAGGTGGTTCTGTGACAAGCGAGAAAGACGATGTGAACGCCATCAGGGCCGCTTGGATATTCAAGAAACACGTTTCGACTCTGCCGCGCTGGGGAAGAGTCCAGCATGAGAGTATGGAAATGGCAGGAAATTCACTACCTAATGTAGATGCGGAAACAAAAAGCCTGATACTAAGAAATATTCTTTTCGCATTGCGCTGCCACACTTGCGAACGAAGGCTTTCTGATGAATGCAATTTCTTGCTTTGTGTGCGTGGGCTCATGTCCGGCACAATAGGGAGGTAGTAGAATGTCTTTCGAACCGAAACTCATGGGTTTCATGTGCAATTGGTGTAGCTATGCTGGAGCGGATCTAGCTGGCGTGAGCAGATACCAGTATCCGCCCGAGATAAGAATTGTCAAGGTGATGTGTAGCGCACGCGTTGACCCGGACATTGTTCTTGAGATGTTCATTCAGGGTGCAGACGGCGTGTTTGTTGGTGGATGCCATATTGGAGATTGTCACTATATCAAGGGCAACTACTACGCTCAGCAACGTATGAAGATCGTCAAGAAACTTCTGGCAAAATCTGGCCTCGAGCCTGAGCGCCTGAGGCTCGAATGGGTGAGCGCTTCTGAAGGAGAACGCTTTGCGAAACTCATGACAGAATTCACAGCGCAAGTCTCCGAACTCGGTCCAAGCCCAGTGAGCGGAGAACAACCTGATGTCAAGAAACTCAGACTCCTGTTCGCAGCGAAAAATGTTGTCGAAGACTTCAGGATCCGTTCTCTGCTTGGAAAATACGTCGAACTTTCTGAGAAAGGGAATGTCTTCGGGAAAAAGCTATCCGAAGAGGGACTAGATGCATTGCTTGATTCAGTAATGGATGATGAGTTTGCACGAATAAGCATATTGCTGGCAGCATCAGACAAACCAGTTTCCGTGAAAGAACTCGCGACAACTCTGAGTCTGCCCGCAGCAAAGGTCCTGCAGCACATTGTAACGCTAGGTGAGCGCGATCTGATGAGGCTTTCCCGCATAGAAGGCACTACGCCTCTCTATCAGAGCGCGCAAAGTGTTGGGATAGGAGGTGCATGAAATGACCGACAAACCTGTTGGTGCAGTTCTCGTAATTGGCGGTGGCATCGCTGGTATGCAAGCGTCTCTCGATTTGGCTGACTCAGGATTCAAAGTCTATCTTGTGGATAGGAGCCCGAACATCGGTGGTGCGATGGCGCAACTTGACAAAACCTTCCCCACGAATGACTGTGCAATGTGCATCCTGGCACCGAAACTTGTGGAGACTGGCAGACATCACAACATCCAGATAATATCAAACGCCGAAGTCGAGTTGGTTGAAGGTTCTCCGGGCGACTTTCGAGTGACGGCAAGAAAGCGAACAAGGCGCGTAAGGGAGGATAAATGCACCGGCTGTGGAGTTTGTACGCAGCGCTGTCCAATAGAAGTGCCGGATGAGTACAACAAAGGTCTGAAGCTCAGAAAGGCCATCTATGTGAAGTACCCTCAGGCAATACCACCGACGCACATCATTGATCAGGAACACTGCATTGGCTGCGGAATCTGTGCAACTCAATGTGAAGCTGAGGCGATCGAGTACTCTCAAAGCGAACAGATCTTTGAAATGAGGGTCGGCTCGATCATTCTTGCTCCGGGCTATGAGGAGTTCGATCTGAGACTCAAGCCCGAGTACGGCTATGGCAGATATCCGAACGTGGTCTCTTCTCTAGACCTAGAGAGAATGCTATCAGCAACAGGACCTTATCGCGGCCTTGCTCTTAGACCGAGCGACGGAGAGATTCCTCGAAAGATTGCCTTTATCCAGTGCATAGGATCGCGTGACAAACAAATTGGGAAAACATACTGCTCTTCAGTCTGTTGCATGTTCGCAATAAAAGAGGCGGTAATCGCGCAGGAGCACATGCCCGGCCTGAAGCCCTACATATTCTTCCTTGACATCCGTGCATTTGGAAAGGAATTCGACGAGTACTACATCCGTGCGGAAGAGGTTCATGGCATAAAGTTTGTCAAGAACAACCGCATCGCCAAAGTGGAAGAAGATCCAGCAACGAAGAACCTAACTGTCTGGTACCTAGAGGGGGAGAATCTAAATAGTGAAGAGTTCGACATGGTTGTTCTTTCTGTTGGCACTTCTCCGCCTAAAGATACCGAGCGGATGAACCGGGTCTTTGGTGTCAATCTGAACAAATACGGCTTCGCAAATACGAGCGTTTTTGAGCCAATGGATACAAACGTGCCGGGCATATATGTCTGCGGAGCATTTGCTGCACCAAAGGATATTCCTGATTCAGTTGCACAGGCAAGCGGAGCAGCGGCAAGAGCATCATCTTTGATTTCGAGCGCCCGAGGCACACTTGTGACCGAACGACTATTCCCGCCAGAGACCGACGTCACTGGGCAACAAGCTCGCATTGGCGTATTCATATGTCACTGTGGCACGAATATTGGTGGCGTTGTACGTGTGCCCGAGGTCACAGAATACGCGAGAAAACTGCCGGACGTTGTCTATGCTGAGGAGAATCTATACACATGCTCCCAGGATACCAACGAGAAGATAAAGCAGAAGATAAAAGAACATAATCTGAACCGAGTAATCGTAGCATCGTGTACTCCGAGAACCCATGCACCGCTATTTCAGAACACTATTCGCCAAGCCGGACTGAATATGCATCTTTTCGAAATGGCGAACATTCGTGACCAGTGCTCATGGGTTCATACCCACGAACCGGACAAGGCGACGAAGAAGGCGAAAGATCTTGTCCGTATGGCTGTAGCAAAGGCGAGATTGCTCGAACAACTGCCCCGCATCACTGTTCCGATAAAGAAGAGCGCGATCATAATCGGTGGCGGGACGTCTGGAATGACCTGCGCGATCCAACTCGCAGAAGAAGGATATGAAGCCCATATCATTGAGAAAGAGAAAGAACTGGGCGGAATTCTCAAGCGAGTACACTACACATTGAATGGCGAAAACCCGCAGAAAAAACTGAAGGAAATGATCGAGAGGGCAAAAGGCAATGGGAGGATTTATGTTCACACGAATACACTCCTCAAAGGTTTGAGTGGATATGTTGGCAACTATGTTGCCACTCTCACCACCAAGGGGAAGGAAGAAAAGATAGAGTCTGGTGTGATTATTGTCGCAACTGGCGGAGTGGAGTACAAGCCGAAAGAGTATCTTTACGGGAAGCACGACGGGGTCGTAACCCAATTGGAATTCGAAGAACGCCTTGCCAAGGACCCGCTTGTGGCCAAAAAGACGAAGAACATCGTAATGATACAGTGCGTCGGTTGCAGAACAAAAGACCGGGTCTACTGTTCACGTGTATGCTGCACCGAGACGATCAAGAATGCACTCAAGCTAAAAGAGTTGAATCCTGCCGCGAATGTGTACATCCTACACAAAGACGTCCGAACGTATGGGTTCCGTGAGGATTTCTATTCGAAGGCCGCAGAGAACGGAGTATCGTTCATCAGATACTATGATGACTCTTTGCCCATCGTGACAATGGAAAACGGAAAATTGCGTGTTCAAGTGTTCGATCATTTCATTGGTGAGCATATTGTCGTGAGACCAGACACACTATTGCTTGCAGCCGCAACTCTCCCAAATCCTGACAATGAGGCTCTAGCGAAGATTCTCAAGGTACCGCTGAGCAAGGATAGATTCTTCCTTGAGGCGCATATGAAACTGCGTCCCGTAGACTTTGCAACGGAAGGCATCTATCTTTGCGGACTCGCTCATTCACCCAAATTCATAGAAGAATGCATTGCGCAGGCATCGGCGGCAGTCTCACGTGCATCAACTATTCTTTCGAAAGATTGGTACGAGGTTGAAGGAATAGTCTCCCAGGTGAACGAAGAGAAATGCACAGGCTGTGGTACTTGCGTGACAATCTGCCCATACGATGCAATGGAAAAAACTGCAGAGGGCAAGGCAAAAACCAATATTGTCTTGTGCAAGGGCTGTGGCACTTGTGTTGCATCATGTCCGGAGAGAGCTATACGGTTACCTGGTTTCACTGATGAGCAACTCATTGCTCAGGTTGCGAACGCCGTCAAAGAAACCAATGGTGTCAAGGAGGAGATCTAGATGACCTTCGAACCTCGCATTGTCGGCTTCCTCTGCAACTGGTGTAGTTATGCAGGTGCGGATTTGGCAGGAGTCTCAAGGTTCCAGTACCCATCGAATATCAGAGTAATTCGCGTGATGTGTTCAGGCAGGATTGATCCTGTCCTCATAATTGAAGCTTTGATTCAAGGTGCAGATGGTGTACTCATCGGAGGATGTCATCTGGGAGATTGCCATTACGCGACTGGCAACCTCCAAGCTGATTGTAAGATTGGCCTTACAAGAAGGATCCTTGAGCTTGCAGGTCTTGACTCACGACGCGTGCGACTTGAATGGGTGAGTGCCTCTGAGGGACAGAGATTCGCTGACCTCGTCAAAGACTTCACAGGAGTGATTGAAAAAATCGGCCCAAGCAACGCAGGAGAGATGATGGACAGCTTGGCGGCAGTACGCAATGCCCTCAGTGATTTCAGATTAAGGGCTCTTGTGAGCAATGAGCTGAAGATTGTCGAAGAGGGAAATGTCTACGGGGATAAACTGGACAAAGAGAAACTTCTAGACATTGTGTACAATGCTACGAAGGAGGAATTCGAGAGATCAATGATCCTTCTACTTACGAAGAACAACAACATGTCCGTGAAGGACCTCTCGAAGAAGATGAATGTTCCAACGAATCGAGTATTGGAGCACATAGTCGTGCTGAGGCAAAAGAACCTTGTTTCAATGGACCACCCGGAGGGCTTCACACCCACGTACAGAACCATTGAAATCGGAGGTGAGCAGTGATGGCCGCAAGTGACAAGATCGGCGCGGTCATGGTAGTGGGCGGCGGCATCTCTGGAATGCAGTCCGCGCTTGACCTGGCCGATTCTGGATACAAGGTCTACCTGGTTGAGAAGCAGCCGAGCATCGGCGGCACGATGGCCCAGCTGGACAAGACCTTCCCGACCAACGACTGCGCGATGTGCATCATGGCGCCAAAGCTCGTCGCCACGGGCAGGCACCACAATATCGATCTGATCACGAACGCCGAGATCGCCATCGTGGACGGCCAGGCGGGCAACTTCAACGTGACTGTGAAGCAGAGGGCGTTCAGGGTCGACCCAAAGAAGTGTACAGGTTGCGGCAGCTGCGCGCAGAAGTGCCCGATCGAGACGCTGAACGAGTACGATGAGAACACGAAGATGCGCAAGGCGATCTTTGT
>Ga0315296_10000762_pt1 | contig 28861 bp, 23 predicted proteins | sample YL17G14_18_MG_FD_203921 | JGI IMG/M metagenome (GOLD analysis project Ga0315296, IMG submission 203921) | Sediment microbial communities from Yellowstone Lake, YNP, Wyoming, USA - YL17G14_18 | ecosystem: Environmental > Aquatic > Freshwater > Lake > Sediment | place: USA: Wyoming | collected... | reverse complement strand
GGCGGCGAATGCGCGCGTTACGTGGGAGGGCAGCGAGCCGCCGTTGGTGTCGCAGAGGACGATCGTGTCCGCGCCTGCGTCTTCGGCTGCCTTGATCGTCTGCAGGGCGTAATCGTCGTCGCGCGAGAACCCGTTGAAGAAATGCTCCGCGTCGAAGATCACCTCGCGGCCCGCCCGCTTGAAGAAGCGAACGGTATCAGCGATCATTTCCAGGTTTTCTTGCAGGGTGGCGCGCAGGGCGTGGCGCACGTGCAGGTCCCAGGATTTTCCGACGATGCACACCGCCCTGGTTCCCGCGGCCAGCACCGATTGGACCTGGGGGTCATCTTGGGCTCTCATGCGGGGGCGGCGCGTCATGCCGAAGGCGACGAGTCTTGCGCGGCGCAGCGGCGTTTTCTTCAGGGCGCGGAAGAACTCGAGATCGCCGATGCGGTCCGGGGCGGGAAAGCCGCCCTCGATGTAATCAATGCCGATCTCATCGAGGCGGCGCGCGATGTTTGTCTTGTCCTGCGCGGAGAACGAGATGTCGGCGCGCTGCTCGCCATCGCGCAGGGTGGTGTCGTAGAGAACCATGTCTTTGGTGGTCATCTTTGGCCCCATGATGCTCGCGGTTCGAGCCTGATTCTGCATTCTAACAGCCCCCCACGCCGCGGGTCAAGGCGCATCCGCGTTGCGGGAGGCGCGGGATTGTGGAAGAACATTGTATCGGGGGTCAGGGAAGGGAAAGGCATGGCGTTGGTTTCTTCGGGGCTGATGCAGACTGTGGTTCCGGCGGGCGTGTTGGTGGCGGTGCTGGTGGTGTACCTGCGCCGTTTCGCTGCGCCCGGGCGATGGGTGGCGGTGGCGCTGGGCGTGTGCCTGCTGGACCAGGCAGCAAAGGCCCTAGTGCTCCGACATTTCCTCGCGGGGCAGCATTACTTCGAGCGCCTTGCACTGCTGGGTGGGTGGGTTCAGATTTGCTATGCGCAGAACCGCGGGTTCGGCTTCGGGGGCTCCTCGTCGTACTTGTTGGTCATCACGGCCATCTGCGCGGTCGCCCTTCTGGTCCTTGGAAGGCGACTGTTGCGAATAGGCTACCGCATGTCCGCGCTGACGGAGACTGGCTGCGCGCTGCTGGCTGGCGGGCTGCTCGGCATATTGCTCGACCGGGTGCGGCTCGGTTACGTGGTGGATTTTCTGGAGTTCGGCAGGGGGGCGAACTTCACATACAACATCGCTGATCTGGTGGGGTTCGCGGGGTTGGCTCTTCTGGCGGCGCGGGGGATCCAGTTCTCGGTCGCGCAGCGAGCAAGACGCATCGGCCTGCGCGAGCCTGTCTGGGATGGCGCGCCGCCCGCGCGTCCCGGTGAGAATGCCGCTCTGTCGAGCGAACCCATCCGCCGCGAGCGGGCAAGGCCGGCGAAGTGGACGCAATGGGTCTGGACGCCGGCGATGGTATTGGCAACGGCGGTTCTGCTGGCATTGCTCTGGCGGGTCGGGGGAGACGAGGAGTCGCGGGTGCCCGCTCTGCACAGAGCGGCTTTGCATGGCGACCTTGTGGCCGTGGAGCGTCTGCTTGACCGAGGCGTGGACGTGAACGGCCGCTGGAACGGATGGACGCCGCTGCACCACGCGGCCCTCGGGGGGAAGACTCATGTCGCGGAGATACTGCTTGCCAAAGGCGCGGATGTGAACGCCACGGATAGATACGGCTGGACGCCATTGCACGGCGCTCTTTTCCACCGCGAACCCAAGGTCGCTGCCCTGCTGCTGTCTCACGGGGCAAGAGTAACGGACGCGACCAGAAAGCCCTCGGAGTCTCTGCTCTCGCTTGCGGTAACGCATGGCAACGCACAGGTGACAGCGCTCCTGCTGGCCAAAGGGGCGGACCCAAATGCAGCCAGCAAATCGGGGGTGCCCAGGATCGTGTGGGCAGTGCGAGTCGCGGCGGACGTAGAAACTGTCAGGGTTCTGCTGGCCGCAGGAGCGGATGTGAACGCGAGAGCGACAGACGGACGGACTCCGCTGATCGCCGCAGTCGTGCAGGGCGACGGCGACCGGGTTAGATTCCTCATAGAGAAGGGGGCCGATGTGAATGCCAAGGGGCCGGAGGGCTGGACGGCGCTGCATTACGCGGCCGCAAAAGGCCCAGTGAAGGTGGTCGAGGCGCTCTTGGCTGCAAGCGCTGACGTGAATGCGAGAAACGACGACGGCGCGACACCTCTGCGCCTCGCAAAGAGCAACGAGATGATTGCACTACTGCGCAGGCACGCCGGAAAACGGTAACGGGGTGGCGGACGCTAGACCCGCGCGCCCCTATTGAGCCCAGCCAGCGAAACCCGCCCTGCCCGGCAAGGAAGGCAGCGCGCGCCGATAGAAGCAGGTGGGGAAATGCGCGTGGGCATTGACGCCAGGGGCTTGCTGGCTGCGGCGAAGACGGGCGTGGACTACTATGTCTCCAGCCTGGTTCACGCTCTTGCCGCCGAGCAAGACAGGCCCGAGTTGCTCTTGTATCTGGACGGGGCATCGGGAGAATCTTGGCCCGCCGGGGTTAGCGAGCGCGTTGTGCGCGCGCGATTCGGGTGGATGAGGCTGGCCTTGCCGCGCGCGATGAAGCGCGACCGAATCGAGGTAGCGCACTTTCCGGGCACCATCCTGCCTCCCTGGCTGCCGTGCCGCTCGGTGGTAACGGTGTATGACCTGGCATTCCTTCACTTCCCTGAATACTACGCTCGCCGATTGCTGCGCCTCCAGCATCGCGCATTGGCCAGCGCCAGGCGGGCGGACCGGGTGATTGCGATTTCCGAGTGCACAAAGAACGACCTGGCGCGCATGGCTGGGGTGCCTGCTGAAAAGATCACCGTGATTCCGCTCGCGTCGCGCTATGCGGCGAGCGAGCCGCTGCCAAGAGGGGAGCGCGACCTGCTGCTGTTCGTGGGAGAGATGAGCGAGCGAAAGAACCTGATCAGGCTCCTGCAGGCGTATGCCGTGGCGCGCAAGCGCGGCGTGGATGCGCCTCTGGTGCTCGCAGGGCCGGAAGGGCGATACGGGGGCTGGCTGCGCCAGCAGGTGAGGGAATTGGGCATATCGGATCACGTCCGCTTCGCCGGCTATGCTGGAGAGCAGGCGCTTGCGGAACTCTACCGCCGCGCGATCGCCGTGCTGCTGCCCTCGCTTTATGAAGGTTTCGGGCTTCCGGTGGTCGAGGGGATGTCTTTCGGCACGCCGGCGGTGGCGTCGAGCGTGTCCAGTCTGCCCGAAGTGGTCGGCGATGCTGGCTTGCTGGTTGATCCTCTGCAGGTCGAGGCGATCGCGCAGGCAATTGCTGCGATCTGCGGCGACGAGGGGCTTTGGGTGCAATTGAGCCGCAAGGCAGCAGAGCGGGCGAAACTCTTCTCGTGGCAGAAGGCGGCCCGTCAGACGCTGGCCGTCTATCAGCAGGCGGCTACTGGTGTGAACTCCAGGAGATGCGCCCAGTGAGGCTGGAATAAGAGGCGGAGCCGTAAACCCGGGCATATCCCGCCTCGTCGGCGGGGCCTTCCAGGATCACGCTGACGTTTGTCTCGCCGTCGAGGGCGCGGGAGGCAGCGGCGCAGGCGTTGGTCGCGATGTCGCTGGCGCGGTAGCGCTGCGCCTGGGTCATGAGCGTGATGTGCACGATCACCCCATCGCGCTTGACTTCCACGCGCGACTTGGCCGCCGATTCCCCGATGGCATCGTTGACTTTCTGGAGGATGGGGTTGGTTTCGCGCCAGCGAAGGCGGCCAGTTTGCCAGCCGACCACGCCCACCGCAAGTGCCGCCACCAGCAATACTCGTACTAACCAGCCCATTCTGTATGCCCCAGGATTATTCCACAAAACGGGCTTGACCCTCACTCGGGCGGCAGAGGGCCTTGAGCGAGCGGCCAATGGGCGGGCGGGCTATGCCTCGCTCGGTGATGATCGCGCTTATGAAGCGCGCCGGGGTAACGTCGAAGGCGGGATTGAGGGCCTCGGAGCCGGGCGGGGCAACGGGCTGATCCCGGATGCAGATGACCTCACGCGCGCTGCGCTCCTCGATGGGTATCTGTGTTCCGTCCGTCAGGGACAGGTCAACCGTGGACACGGGCGCCGCGACGTAGAATGGCACGTTGTGTTCCTTGGCCAGGACTGCAACGGAATAGGTGCCCACCTTGTTGGCAGTATCGCCGTTGGCGGCAATCCTGTCGGCCCCGACGATCACTGCGTCAATCATGTTCCTGCGCATGAAGTGCCCGGCGGCGGAGTCGCAGATGATGGCGTGGGGTATTCCGTGCTGCTGCAATTCCCAGGCAGTCAGGCGAGCGCCCTGAAGAAGGGGGCGGGTTTCATCAACGATCACGAACAGTTCTTTGCCCGCCCGGTGCGCGGACACGATGACGCCCAGGGCGGTTCCGTAGCCTGCGGTGGCCAGGCCGCCAGCATTGCAGTGTGTCAGAGCCCGGCACTTTTCGGGCAGGAGCGAAGCCCCCAGTTCGCCGATGCGGTGACAGGCAGCAATGTCCTCCTGCTGAATCGCGACGGCTTCATTGACCACTGCGGCTGAAATGGCCGACGCATCGAGCGGCGCTTTGCGCGCTGCTGCCAGGACGCGCTCTATTGCCCAGAACAGGTTGACCGCCGTGGGGCGGGTGGAGCGCAGTTCCTGGGCGCACACATCCAGGGTTTGCAGCAGGTGGCCTGCATCGGGGCTTTTGGAAGCAAGCGCGTGCAGCGCGAGCGCGAACCCGGCGGCGACGCCAATCGCAGGCGCGCCCCGGATCTTCATGGTTCTTATTGCGTCCGCGATCTGGCCCGGTTCGTCGGTTTCTACGAAGCACACTTCGGCGGGCAGGTGCGTCTGGTCAATCATTCGCACCCGGTCGCCAAGCCACTCAATTGGACGGATTTCGGCCATCTGGCATCCAATTGGCCGCTGGAGACGCCTACTCCTGCGGGGGACGTGGGAATGTCGCCTTCGCCGCGGAACGGGAGGTCAGGTGTGGGACAGGCGCTCTCGCCTGTCTGCACAGCCGGGAGCGGCTGTGCCACACCCAGGCCTCAATCCCTGAGCGCGCAGGCGTTCTGGCGCGTCCGGCAAGACACATGCTGCCTGAACATCATCGAGTGGGATGGGAGGCGCTTCAGCATCGTCACATTGAACGACACGTGTCATCTCGAAGGGATGGAGAAGGACGCGGCGGATTTCTGAGCGCGCGCCCCCACGCCCGTTGACGGGCCGCCGCAAATAGGGTAAACTGACTCTGGCGATGGAGGCCGCCAGGGCGGAAGTGTCCGCCCAAACAGCCGACAAGGCTAATGGCTCCTGACTGGTTGCTTGTCAGGAGTCTTTTTCGTTTTGAGACGTTGGCGCGGAGGTTGAAAGGGCACGGAGATGGTCTGGTATTGCCCGTTGTGCTGGGCTGAGTGGGGCGAGGGAACAGCGCGCTGCCTGATGTGCGGCGCGAGGCTGCATGAAGACCAGGGCTTCGCCGAGCGGCTGATCGCTACCCTTGGCACGCACGAGACTTCGGTTGTACGACAGGCCGCGCGCATCCTTGGCGAACGCGGGGACAGGCAGGCTGTGAAGGCGCTGGTTCACGCGCTGGAGAGCACCGGCGATGAGTTCGTGCTCGAATCCATAGCAACAGCCCTGGGCAGGATTGGGGACATGGGCGCCGTCGCGCCGCTGTGCCGCCTGGTTACCAGCGCGCCGCGGGCGGCGCGCGAGGCGGCGTGTGCTGCGCTCGCCCGGTTGAATGCCGGGGAGGCCCTGCCCGTGCTGCAACAGGCGGCGCCTCACCTGGGCCCATCGGGCCTGCGGGCCATGGAGTACCTCGAAGGCCGTGCCGCGAATCCGCCTCCTTATCCGTCCGATCGCTGGAAGCGCAGGGCCGCCCTGGAAGGCGACGCGACCGCGCTGGTGCGCGAGAAACTTGGCTGCGCAGGCTGCCCGATATGCGCCCTGATGTCAGAGGACCTGGACGCATTCCTGGCGCAGTGGCAGTATCTTGCTCCCCTGCACAAACCAGTGCGCGAGCGCTTTTGCGAGCGCAGGGGCTTCTGCGCGCAGCATCTGGCCGCGATGCGTAGAGTTGCCTCCCCGCAAGGTCTGGATATCCCGCTCTCGGACATGCTCGCAATCTTGGCAGAAGATATCCCCAAGCTGAAAGAGGCCCCGTGGGCGTTGACGGGTTCATCGTCAGAATGCGCCCTGATGGGAGACGAGGACGGGTGCCAGGCCTGCGCGCTGTGCGCGCAGGCCGAGGCGCGGTATGTTGACGGCCTGGCAGGGCTGCTGCAAGAACCTCCCTTTCGCCCGGCCTACGCTCACAGCCGGGGAGTCTGCCTGCCGCACTTTCTCTGCGTGCGGCAGCGCGTGCCGGACAACGGGCTCAGGCAGTGGCTGGATGAGGTGCAGCGCTCGTGCTTGAAGCGCCTGGTGGCGGAGATGCAGTCGCACCTGCGCAAACACAGCCAGCGGCTACGCCGCGAGATGACCGGGGAAGAGGAACGAGCATCGTTGCGGTCGCTCGCTATGCTGCGCGGCGATCCGGCCGTCGTACCTGGAATCAGCACGCGGCTCACCAGCCAGCAGCCAGATGCAGGGCATTGAGGAGGTTAGCCCCATGCTCCAGCAACACGCCTCGCACATGATCTCCACTTACACCACGGTCCTTCAACACCTGTCCGAAATCAGGCAGGCAGCGGCGGGCAAGTCGCCTGCGGGCGCGGCTCTGGTCCCCTTGCCGGAACCTGAGCGCGCGCGGTTGGCCGAGATGCTGGACACTCTGGCAGCGAGGCTCCAGCGCCTAGTCCGCGCATTCATTGGCGCAGACCACGGCGCGGAGGCTGAAGCGCAAGGCCCCTCCGCCACGCGCATGTGGATCAGCATCCTGATGTGCACGGTCGAGGAACTGGTCTCCGACCTGCACCCGGCAACCATGCAGAGGCGCTACGGGGAGATGGACCGGGCTGAAGCGGATCGCCTGCGGGCGGAGGTCGAAGCACTGCTGCGTTTCGTCCGGGACGTGATGGCAGCCTCATAGGGCAGCCTTGAAAGTGCTCGCTGACAGACGCAGGGCTCGATCCCCGCTGCGCCGTGGGCCATTACGCCTTGATTTGGAGGAATCTCATGCCCCACAGTGGAATGTTATTACTGGCCCCCGTTGGAGGGGCTCCTGAGCAAGAGCCGAAGGGAGACATTGCAGATGGCGAGAGAGCGGCCGGTATTCGTTCAGACGCAGCAGCAGAAGCCGGAGGAGCCGGACCGGTGGCGGCAGATGACCGAGGAGGAAGCGCAACTTGCCTATGACATGACCCTGCGCAACGAATTGAGCGGGGGAACCCCTACGGTTCGGCAGGCGGAGGAGGAGTTCGCGAAACTGTGCAATGTGCGCTACTGCATGTCGGTTTTCAACGGCAGCAGCGCGCTTTACGCGGCCTATTTCGGCGTCGGCCTGGGGCCTGGGGACGAGATCGTCTGCCCCAGTTATACGTGGATTTGCACCATCGGCCCGGCCCTGCTGCTGGGTGCGCGGCCGGTTTTCTGCGAGATTGACCCGGCGACTCTGCTGGCCGATCCCGACGACATCCGGAGGCGCATCACGCCGAAGACGAAAGCCATTGTCATTGTGCATTTGTGGGGCTGGGTTTGCGACATGGATGCGATCATGAAGATCGGGCGCGAGCACGGCATTCCGGTGATCGAGGACTGCTCTCACGCGCACGGCGCGAAATACAAGGGCCAGCCGGTGGGATGCATCGGCGACATCGGAGCCTTCAGCCTTCAGGGCTCAAAGCCGGTGAGCGCGGGCGAGGGCGGGATGGTCGTGAGCGACAATGCGGAGTATTTCGAGCGCGCCGTGCTGGTGAGCCAGTGCAACCGCATGGGCGGGCTCGATCTCGTAACCGAGCGATACAAGGACTACCAGCCGCTGGGATTGGGCATGAAGTTCCGCTCTCATCCGCTCGCCATCGGGATTGCCGGAGTGCAGTTGCGGCGGCTACCGGCCCTCAATGAAGGCAGGCGCAGGTGGGTAGAGACCATCGAGGCCGGCCTTGCGGATGTGCCATGCCTTTCTCCCCTTCGGCGCCATGACGGAGCCGAGCCGGGAGGTTTCTACTCTTTCCCGGTCATCCATCACCCGGAGAAGGCGGGCGGCAGGCCGACCAGTGAGTTCATTCAGGCCCTGCGTGCCGAGGGGATGAAGGCTGGCGGCGGCGGTTATGGGCTGCTGCACCGGCTGCTTCTGTTCGAGAAGGGGTTTGACATCTTCGGCCGCAACCGGGGGCCGCTTTGCGGCGACTACCCCGGCTACAAGGAGGGCGACCTGCCCGTTTCCGAGGATGTGCACAAGCGGATCGTCAGCCTGGCTGTTTACACCGACCCGGTGCCGGGCACTGCGGAAAGGTGCCTTGATGCGATCCGCAAAGTGGCGCGCGCGTTCTGAGGCTTTTCGGTCATGCTTCGTCCGCCAGCTGGCGGACGAAGCATCCCATTATGCCAGTGTGGGATTCCGTTCCGCGACTGCCTGGGCGGCGTAGCGGAGGGCCTGGCGAATGTCCTCAGCCTCCAGGTCAGGATACTCGGACAGTATCTCCTCCTCGCTGAGTCCGTTCGCGACCAGGCCAACGATAGTGGCCACCGGGATCCTGAGACCTCGGATGCAGGGCACCCCGCCCATCTTGTCCGGTTCTACTGTAATGCGCTCGAAGGCCATCCGGCTGCTCCGTTTCTCTGGCCTCATTATACGCGACATGCGGCTCGAAGTCGAGCCTGCTGGGCTGGCGCTGGTGGACGTCTGGAGCATGCCCACGCAACTGAAGGCTGCTTTGCCTGCGTGACGAAATGAATCACGGGAGGTAGTTGCCATGGCCATGTTCGAGAGTGAGTTCGTTTGTCAGCCGAGTGAGAGGTATCCGTCGTGTCACTGTTCGACCATTGTTGAATTGCCGGACGGCGAATTGCTCTGTGCCTGGTATGCTGGGTCGGCTGAGGCGCGGCGCGATGTCTGCATCTTGACGGCACGGAAACTGGCAGGCGTGACTGAATGGAACGAACCGGTGGTCGCAGTGGATGATGACCCGACCAAGCCGATGGGCAACTGCGTTCTGTGGATTGATGCCAGAAGCCGCGTCTGGCTTTTCTACAACGTGATGCACGGCAAACTTGACGGCCCCTGGGGGCCCGGGGTGCGCTGGGACACATGCGACTGCCGCTATCGCATATCAGAAGATGGGGGCCGTACTTGGGGCGATCTGGTTATGCTGCGGGAGGAGTGGAACCTGGTATTTCGCACGAAGCCCCTTGTGCATTCCGGCGGCGACATCATCATCGGAGTTGAGCACAGCAGGGAGAACTCGCATTTCTTCATCTCGCAGGACCAGGGTGCGATCTGGATATTCACAGACCAGATTCCAGGCGTGCCGAACCAACATCCGGCGCTGATCGAGCGGAAGGATGGTTCGATCCTGGCGCTGCTGCGGCCGACGAGGGATCATCTCATCGGGCGAAGCATCTCTACGGATCGCGGGCGAACCTGGGCGGCTGCGGAGAATACGAACTTGGCTAACCCCCACGCTGCCATTGACATGGTGAAACTGACGGACGGGCGGGTCGCGCTCGCGTTCAACAACTCGCCGCGCGGGCGATCGCCGCTGACGCTGGCCCTCTCAACCGACCAGGGCGAGACCTGGCCTATCATGCGCCACATCGAAACCGAGGAGGGCGAGTTCTCGTATCCCGCGGTAATCCAGGATCGCAACGGCCTGCTGCACCTCACCTACACGTGGCGCAGGACGCACATCCGGCACGCCTGCTTCGACGCTGCGTGGATCGAGGGCAAGTAGCCTTACTTCGGGCGGGCTAGTTGGCGCCGCCGCCTCCGCCCCCACCGCCTCCGCCCCCGCCGCCGCTGAAGCCACCACCTCCTCCTGAGCTGGAGGAGGTGGCGCTGGTGGCGACCGAGATCGTGCTTTCGACGCTGCTCATCACGGAATCGAGAGCCTGCAGCCCGTCCAGCGCGCCGCCATCGGCGAACCATCCGGAGAACGCTGGTGTGTCGGCTCCCGCTGCGACAGCCTGCGGATAGAGAGCGCGGAACTGCTCCATCACCTTATCTGCTACGCCGAGCGTGATGGCATAGACGAGATACTGCCCCCACAGCGCCACCGCGGGCGGAGGCATCTCGGGGATTTGCGAGAAGTCGAGCAGATAGCGCCGGAATGCCTGCCATTTCGCGAGGCTTTCCGCAGCCTGCGGATTGCGCCTGCGAAGCACCACCAGGCTGGCCACGATCAGCCCCATTCCTCCGAATCCGTAGAGGATCGCAACCGGAGCCAGCAGCAGCGCCGCCGGGAAGGCCAGGACGAACAGCCCCGCCCCTATTGCCGTGCCCCAACCCTGCGCCCGCTTACTCAGCGGGTCGAAGAAATTCACACGGGCCTCGTCCTTCGTCAGCGACTTCCAGGTCTGGAAATCGGCGCGGAATGTCGCCGCGCTGGCCTTCGCGCGCTCCCTGAACTGATCAAGGGTAACGATCTCGGCAACGCCGGGTTGCGAACTGCCCTGTCCTGCGCGCGGAAAGATCATTTTCAGAAGATAGCTTTCGGCCGGGCTCAGTTTGACATCCTGATTTGGCATCCTTTGCAGAGCAGGTTCTTGCTCGGTCACGGTGCCGAGCAGGCCGCCGAGCCGTGCGCGGGTGTGCGGGACGGACAGCAATTTCAGCGCGCCGCGGCGCACCAGGTCCATCAGCGTGGCCGCCATGTCCTGCGGTCCCACTTTGCCCCAGTTCCAGAGCATGCCCAACTGCACCGGCGTGTAGTTGTCCGGCGGGTCGCGGTAGTACTCGCCGTCAAACCTGGGCTGGTATTCCCGTCCGTATTTGAAGTACAGGTGGAACCACCACCAGATCAATACGACCGGGAGGATAATCAACGCGCCGACGCCGAACCGCGCCCACAAGCGCTTGACGTTGGCCTGCCATGACCAGCGGACCTCCTCCGACAGCGCCGTAGGAAGAATCGGCCCGCCCTTGACCAGCGCGCAGTCAGGAACCGCGGCCGCAGGGAACAGGATTCGCGCCTCGACCATCTGACGGGGAGGCACGTTCTCACATGTCAGCACCACCTCGCTGCTCTCCTGCAGGGGGCGGATCTGCACGTTCCCCCAAAGAGGGCCGTGCGCCCAGGCGCGCAGCGTCTCGTTGGGAACCACAGCCTTGCCCCCGATGGGCAGCACGATGATTACTCGCACGTGCTGCGAGGGCGCATCCCACTCCTTTCCGATGAACTGCCAGTATAGTTGCGCGAAGTCCGCATACTTGGCAACGGCGCCGGCGATGCGATAGCGCAGGATGAAAGTCCTCGTCTCGTCCTGCGCCTCGTAATACCAGTCCGCGCGAAAAGTGCTGCCCGACTGGGTGATCAAAAAGGTGCCCGGCTGCTGGGTGCCTGCAACGGTGTATGCCTGGCTTGGCTCGGACACCTCGAACTCGGTGACGCTTGTGCCGGCGGGCAGATCAATCGTGCGATAGGCGTGGTGAAAACTTCCTGCGAACGAGAAATCGCGCGTCTCGACCACGCGCATCGTCCCGTCGCGCTCCACCTGCGCTGCGATGTCAACGCGGGGGAAGGAGAATGACTTTGCCCCCGCCTCGCGCACGGTCAGGGCGAGGGCCCCCATCAGCATCAGGCTTCGAAAGGCGCGTCTCATATCCATGGCATTCTTCTCTCATCCCAGCCCCATTACCCCCCCGGCTGGCCGCTCATACATACCATATCGCACCGGGGGAATGACAAGTGGCCAACGGGTCCGGTCTCGATAGCGCCCTGCCGCGGCAGGAATAACGGGTGATCGCGGCTAATTTGCCGCATTGCAAAGCAAGGCGGTCCTTGCCGCGTGGAGGGAGGCAACATGCCGAGGTTGGCGATAAACGGCGGCGAGCCATATCGAAAGAGGCCATTCCAGGATTGGCCGATGCCCAACGAGCGGGCGGAGGCCCTTCTCGTTCAAGCCTATCGCGAGAAGAAATGGTCTTTCTACGGCGCGCAGCCGCCGATCGAACTGGATTTCGCGAAGCAATTCGCGCAGATCCACACCGCAAAATACGGCTGGTGTGTTACCAACGGTTCTGACACGCTCAAGATCGCGCTGCGAGCGGTCGGCGTGATGCCGGACGACGAAGTTATCGTTCCAGCCCTTACATGGGTCGCAACCGCCACCGCTCCCCTGCGCGTCGGCGCGGTCACCGTGTTTGCCGATGTCACCCCGGACACCTACTGCATTGATCCGGATGATGTGAAGAGCAAGATCACGCCCAGGACTAAGGCGATCATCCCCGTTCACCTTTACTCCTGCATGGCCGACATGGACGCTATCATGTCCATCGCCGAAGAGCACCAACTATGGGTAATCGAGGACTGCGCCCACACGCACGGCTCGCTGTGGCGAGGCAGGGGAGCGGGCTCGATCGGGCATTTCGGCTCGTTCAGTTTTCAGCAGAGCAAGGTGCTGGCGTGCGGCGAGGGAGGGATGCTGATAACCAATGACTTCGGTCTGCTGAAGCGCGCGTTTTCGCTGCTCAACTGCGGCAGGCCTTACGAATCGGAGATGGCCGCTGACGCGTCGCGCCACGATGAGGCCGCGCTGGCAGGTGAAGAATCCTTCGTCGGCGACAACAACCGCATCGGCGGTTTTCAGGCGGCCGTGCTGCTCGGCCACTTGCCGGACATGATTCCGCAGGTTGAGAAGAAGCAGGCAAACATGCGCTGCCTTGACGAGCGCTTGGCAAAGATACCCGACTGCAAGCCCATGTTCCGCGACCCGCGCGTAGATCGGCAGTCCATGTATGAATACACCTTCAGGTACGCGGGAACGAAGGTTGCGGGAGCGAAGGTGCGGGCGGCGATAAGCGCAGAGGGGATTCCGCTAAGCGATCCATATACGCCGATTTACCGCAGCCGCCTGTGGCAGCCGAGAGCGCGCGAATTCCCGCAGTTGCTGAACGTTGATTACAGCACGGTCTCGTGCCCGGTTGCAGAGTGGGCATCGGCCCATGAGAGCATCAACATCCTGCACCACATCCTTCTTGGCAGCCAGCAGGATATGGACGACATCGTGGGTGCGGTCGAAAAGGTGATGACTAACCTCGACGAAATCTCGTAGGGCAAGGGCTTGCCTGCCCTGAGCGAAGCGAATGGGTCCCTTGCCCATGCGATTACACCTGTAGGGCGGGCGTGTGCTACTCTGCGAAGTACGAGCCCACGCCCGCCGCGAGGCAGCCGTTGGCGGAGGTGAAAAAATGCGCAAAATCAGAATAGGGCAAATCGGGACGGGGGAAATATCGAAGATTCACGCGCTGTCATTCGCCACGATCCCCGAGGTGGAGATCGCGGCGGTGGCCGATCCCGACGTGCAGCGCGCGCGGCGGCACGCGGCGCGCTTCGGGGTCAAGGCCGTGTTCGATGACTATCGCAAGATGCTCAAGAAGGCCGACATTGATGTCGTCTCGCTGAGCCTTCCCAACTACCTGCACGGCCCGATCGGCATCGAATGCCTTGAGGCCGGCAAGCACGTCATCTGCGAAAAGCCCCTCTGCCTCACCCTCGCCGACGCCGACGCGATGATCCGCGCAGCAAAGAAAAACCGCCGCGTCCTCGCCTATGCAGAGGAACTTTGCTATGTGCCCAAATACGTGAAGATGAAACAGATCGCCGATTCCGGAGCCCTGGGCAGGATCATGCACATTTACCAGATCGAGGAGCACAGCGGCGCTTACTCCCCCTGGTTCTTCGGCAAGCAAACATCCGGCGGCGGGATCATGATGGACATGGCCTGCCACGCCATCGAGTTCTGCCGCTGGTTCCTGGGCAAGCCCAAGGTCAAGGCCGTAACCGCGCGCGCCGCGACTCTTCAACTGGACAGGGCCGAACTGCGCCGAAGGAAACTCGCCCCCGCGAAGGACTGGGAGCCGCTCGACGACCGCGTCGAGGTTCTGATTGATTTTGCGAACGGCCAGCAGGCCACCGCTGTCAGCGGATGGATTCGCCAGGGCGGCATGATCAGCATGGCAGAGGTCCTGGGAACAAAGGGGAGGGCGCGCGCCGACCTGCTTGCTCAGGGAATGGGCCTCGAGGTTTACAGCGATGTTGGCATTCCGTCCGATTACCCCGATGATGACAGCAAGAACAGGGGCTGGTCATTCCCCAACTACGAATGGCTGTGGGAGAACGGCTACCCGCAGGAGATGAGGAACTTCGTCCGGGCGATCCTTGGCCGCGAGCCGCTGGTCGAATCGGGCGAGGACGGCAAAGTCGTTCTGCAAATCATGCTCGCCGCCTACCATTCGGCAGGGGTCGGCAAGCGCGTCTCCTTCCCATTCACTCCCCCCGCCGACATGAAGTATCCCGTTGACCTCTGGCTCCACCCGCGCTGCAACGTATAGCGCGAACTCCAAGACCCGTGCGCGTGCACGAGCTACTCTGCAATGGGCAGCTTAGTCACGCTGCACTTAGCGCCCTGGACCAAGATCCACGAACATTTGTCCTTTGGGGGCTTGACAGCCAGTCTCAACGTGGTACAATACCTATGTTTGCTCAGGGTGTGCTCTGAGCACTAAGAAAGGAGGCGGTACCGATATGCAAGACGTCGGAGACAGACTGACCGCGACACTAAGGGGTATTCTGGCGATGGTGGTCGAGGAGCGACGCCAACAGGGAATGAGCATCGGCGACATCGCCGCCACCCTGTTCCGCGCCGGCATGTCCTATGACGAGATAGCCCCGCTGGTAGATAGCACTGCCAATGCTGTTAGGGTCGGGGCACAGAGGGCCCGCGCGAAGAGACTGCGGTCCGAGCCGACAGAGGTAGAGATAGGAGGGGCTGGTGAGGCGCAGAGCTGACATGGCGGACTCAAAACGTGCTGCCAGCGAGCACGGGCATCTCATCGTTGAGAGGCTAGATCAGATCGCGAAACTGCTGGCCCTGCTGGTCTCCGAGGGGGGGAGCCAGAAAGCCGCGATCCTGCGCCTTGACGAGGTCGGCTTTGCCCCCAAGGAGATTGCGGGCTTGCTGGGGACGACTCCCGGCACGGTGAGCGTAACGCTCCACCAGGACAGGAAAGCCAAGCAAGGCAGAAGAGCGGAAGAGAACAAACCGGAAGGAGGGAGTGACGATGAGTAACAGCGGAGAGGGAGGGGCGGCAGGGGTCAGCATCACCGACGTCAATACTATCATCGGGCTCCTGAAGGAGATGCTGCGTTGGGTGAAGGTAAGTGCTTTTCCTCAGGCAAGGCGGGCGCTACGGGCCGAGTTCGCACCCACGAATGGGGACGAAGCCACGCTCACGCTGAAGCGGCAAGTGTACGCACTCACGGACGGGAAGAATTCGCGTAGCGTCATTGCCCAGGCATTGACGGGCAAGGTGAGGCCCCGGACGGTTACCGACTGGCAGCAAAGGTGGCGCCGCATCGGTCTGGCCGAGGCTGTCAACCCACTGGCCGAAAAGTCGAAGACCCGGGCGGTCTTTAACCTCGAGGATTTCGGCATGCGAGTAGAGGTGCCCAAGCCTTCTGCAGCAGCTCAGGCTGAAGTCATACCTCAGGCGAACGAGTCCGCGCAAGAGGCGGGCGGAGCGCAAGGAGGCGACAAGTGACTGACGACAATACCCTCGCGGAGCTGTCCGCTAAGCTAGACGCTATTGGTCGGCTTCTGGCCGTGCAGATATGCATGCAGATGAAAGCCGAGGGGAAAAACCAGGCGGACCAGATCCAGGCATTGGATGCTGCAGGCTTGGACCGCCCTGCGATCGCATCTGCGGTCGGAACCACCACTGACACGGTGCGGGCCACCTTGAGCAAGGTCAGGCGGAAAGATGCTGCGCAAGGCCAGAAGCCCTCGGAAGGTGGGTTGAGTAATGCCGATCGATAGGCGCGTCGCTAGAGAGACGATGCTACTTCTGGGTTGCCAGAAGTCCCAGTACTACTCGAAGGTTGCAGAGGTGCGGGACCGGTACGGGAATACGATCTCGACAGAGGAGGCCGCCTACGTCTTGGCGGCGGACACGCGAAAGGTGAACCTGGCAGCCTATCTGGACGGCCCGACTCGTGAGCGCATAATGAACATTCGGAGCAAGGCACCCATGGCCGCGGAGCCTCCTAGACGGGCTGCGTCAACGCGCGTGGCCGCGTCTTCACCACGGGATGTGACGATAAAGCTGCCCAAGCTAGATGTTACCGACCCCTTCCTGCCCGCAAAGACTGTCGAACAGTGCCGCAAGATGGCAGAGGTCTACCCCCTGGTATACCTGTTTGAGAACTCGCTGCGCGCGTTCATAGACGAGGTAATGCAGCGCCGGTATGGGGGCAACTGGTGGGCCTCAAAAGCCCCCAAAAAGGCGGTTGAGCAAGCTGAGGAGCGAAAGAGAAAGCATGGGGCGAACGCGTGGCACAGCAGCCCTCACGCCCGCGACATCAACTACGTTGACATAGACCGGTTGACGTTGATAATCAGGAGCAACTCGAACGATTTCTCCCCCCTCTTTGACGGGCTTCCCAGCGGGATAGACTGGCTCCTCGCAAAGATCAGCCACATCGAGCTTCACCGAAATACCATCGCGCACAACAACCCCCTCACGGCTGACAACATCCAGGAGGTCACCCTGTATTTCCGCCAGTGGCAAGGGCAACTTAAGCAGCTGGGTCCTCGGGTCAATAGCCTTAGCGAGTCCTCGGGGTAGGCCCACGGGCAAGCCTGGGCGTCGCCTTGGCACAGCGTGCGGCGCTGCAGATATGGCATGGGCCTCTGGCCCATGTTACACGGGCGCGACGCCCGTGCCATGTGGGGCCGCCACTTACCGCTGGGGCAGTTGACAGGGGGCGGGGGGCTGTTACAATCAGGCGGGAGGTGCTAATCAAGTTGGCGGAATGCAGTTGGCAGGCGACAGATGGATCCTGCCAGATTCTGGGGCACCTCGTCGGGTTATGCGGTACAATCCTACTTTGCGAGACTGAATAATGGCGGAAAGCACCACGAGCAGTATGACGGGCACCAAGCGCAAGCAGGGGCGCGAACTCACGCCGCGCGAGATCGTGGCTGAACTGGACAAGTATATCATCGGCCAGGACGAGGCCAAGCGCGCGGTGGCGGTGGCCTTGCGCAACCGCTACCGGCGCCAGCAGCTGTCGGGCGACCTGAAGGAAGAGGTGATCCCGAAGAACATCCTGATGATCGGGCCTACGGGGGTGGGCAAGACGGAGATCGCGCGGCGGCTGTCGCGCCTTGCGAACGCGCCGTTTCTCAAGGTTGAGGCGACAAAATACACCGAGGTCGGATACGTTGGCCGCGATGTCGAGTCCATCATCCGCGAGATCACCGAGCAGGCAGTGCGGATGGTTCAGCGCGAGCGCATGGACGCGGTTCGCGACCGAGCGCGCAGCATGGCGATCGAGCAAGTGCTCAGCATGGTTTCGGGGCGCAGGCGGGCGCGGCCTGCGCGCGAGCCGCTGGAGGCATTAGCCGGTTTCCTGGGAGGGCGCGAGCCAACCGAAAGCGAGGAGGGCCAGGAGAACGAACCCGACGAGCGCGAGGCGATGCGCAGGCGGCTGTTGGCCGGCGAACTTGACGACCGGATGGTTGACATCGAGATCGAGGAGAGCAAGTCTCCGTTCGTGCAAGTCTTCTCTCCTGCCGGGATGGAAGAGATGGGCATGGACCTTCAGAACATGCTGGGCGGCCTGATGCCCAAGACGCGCAAGAAGCGGCACGTTCCCGTTTCCGAGGCGCTGGAAATACTGACCCATCAGAACGCGCAGAAGTTGATTGACATGGACCAGGTTCTCTCCGAAGCCACCGCGCGGGTGGAGGATTCGGGCATCGTGTTCATTGACGAACTGGATAAGATAGCGGGCCGCGAGCGCGGGGTAGGGCCCGATGTCTCGCGCGAGGGCGTGCAGCGGGACATCCTGCCCATCATTGAGGGCTGCACCGTGGTGACCAAGTACGGCCCGGTGCGCAGCGACCATATCCTGTTCATCGGCGCGGGAGCGTTTCACGCCACCAAGCCATCCGACTTGATCCCGGAACTGCAGGGCCGCTTTCCGCTGCGCGTGGAATTGAAAAGCCTGTCCGAGGGGGATTTCGCCCGCATCCTGACCGAGCCGCAGAGCTCCCTGGTCAAGCAATACACCGCCCTGCTGGCCGTGGAGGGCGTCACGGTCGAATTCACCGAAGACGGGATCGCCGAGATCGCGAAGATCGCAGCCGAGGTGAACGCGCAGACAGAGGACATCGGCGCGCGCCGCTTGCACACTGTCATGGAGCGCCTGTTGGAGGAGGTCTCATTCCACGCGAGCGACATCGCGCCCACAACAGTGCGCATCACCGCAGCCTATGTGCAGGAGCGGCTCAGCGGCCTGGCTCGGAACGTTGACCTCAGCCGCTACATCCTGTGAAGGCACAGGGCGTTTGACGTGGAACTCGGCCTGGCCGGCAAGGTGGCGCTCATCACGGGCGGCAGCAGGGGGATCGGGAGGGCGTGCGCTTTCGCATTCGCGCGCGAGGGAGCGCGTGTGGCAATCTGCGCGCGGCGCGATGACTTGCTCCAGGAGACGGCCAACGACATTCGCGCGCAGACCGGCGCTGAAGTGCTTGCTGTGGCAGCAGATGTTACGATCCCCGGCGATGTTGAGCGTTGGGTGCTTGCTGTTGCCGAGCGGTTCGACCGCATAGACATCCTGGTGAACAATGCGGGCCGGGCGCATCCCGGCAGGTTCGAGCAAATGACCGATGAGGACTGGGAGGCGGACGCGCGAGTGAAGCAGTTCTCGATGATCCGCTGCTGCCGGGCTGTCGTCCCTCACATGAAGGCGCAGGGCTGGGGCAGGATGATCAACATCAACGCGACGATTGGGCGGGAAGCCAGCCCGGGTGTGATCGTTGCGAGCGTGAACAGGGCGGCGTGCATCGCATTCAGCAAGAACCTGTCGCTCGAACTGGCTCCCTTCGGGATCACCGTGAACAGCGTCAACGTGGGCGGCATTCTGACCGACCAGATTGAACGCGCGCGCCAGCGCGATGCTCCCGAAATGCCTCTGGAGCAATACGCCGAAGAGATGGCGCGCCGCTCCGGGATTCCTGTCGGCAGGCTAGGCCGCCCCGAGGAAGTTGCTGACCTGGTGGTTTTCCTCGCCAGCGAACGCGCGGCCTACATCACGGGCGCAAGCATCAACATTGACGGCGGCGACTCCCGCGCGATCTAGGCAGAGATTGTAGCCGCAACCTTCAGGTTGCGCGGTTCTCGCGCAGGCTGAAGCCTGCGGCTACAGCAGCGGCCCCCACAGCATCAGAAGAGGAAGAAGCGGTGGCCGCGCATGCCGGTGATGGTGTCAATCACGATCCACATGCCGGCGACGGTGAACTCGCCCAGGACAAGCCCGAGGAAAAGGGGCCTGCTCTTCCGGTAAAGGCTCATGCCGCCGAAGCGCAGGATCAGCCCCTTCATTATCGAGCCCACCATGATCGAGAACCACAATTGAATCATCGGCCACGAGGGCCCCATCGCATAGCCGATGGGGTGGAAGGGCCACCACGGATACCGCATTCGCATAATGATCAGGATCCAAGTTATGAAACCCCCGCCTGCGATCAGTTCGATGTTCGCTGCATTGGGCTCGACCGGCGATTCGAGATAGGACTTGAGCACCTGGAAAGGCTGCTGCGGCGACCAGATGGCAAACCAGGGCTCAAGGGTGATGGCTCCGTAGCGGTAGCAAATCACGAGCAGCGACACGTAGGATGTTATGGTTGCAATCAGTATTCCGGCCAACAGTGCGGGAACGAGTCGCCGTTTGTTCAGTCCTGATGAATCGCTGATCTTCCAGATGTCCATCATGAAAGGCATCAGGAAGCCGCGCAGGTCGAAGATGCTGAGCCCCCGCTCAAGGTAGGCAAGGACAGTCAGATTTCTCGGGCCGAGCGGGCCGGTTCCGACAAATACCGCCATCATGTCCGTGGGACGGAACGGGGCCTGAATGAAGAGCAGGCCGCCCTCGGAAACGAAGCGCGTCAGGAGGATAGTGGTTACCAGGAAGAGGATGCAAACGACAATGCCGAGCGGTAGTGGCAGCCCGGCGGCCTGCCAGAACAGCGAGAGCACGAGAATCCCGCCGATCAACCCCCAGACAGCGACGCGGTAGGGCAGCGGTTCTGTGGGGTCATCGGGTGCGCGTCTGATAGCCGCCCGCCACACTCGCGAAAGATGGTCGCGGGCCGCGTATGCCATGCCTGCGCCGAGGAACAGGAAAGAGCCGAGCATCTGCATCGCCGCGTATGTGGGCACAGGGTAGTTGGGCACGTAGCGCACATCGTAACCGAGCCAGGCGATGAATATCCCCTGGGCCTTGTAAAGGAAGAAAAAAAGCCACAGGCTGAAAGACAATTCCAGGGGCAGCAGAAAACTGAAGCCGATCACGCTGAAGTGGGTCCACGCCCCAAGGATTCCGATCTGGTTCCAGGGATGTGTGCGGAAGAACGGCTCCAGCGACCAGTTGAGCGGTATATCGGGGGACGATGGGAAATAGTGGTGGATGCTGTTTATCGAATACAGCACCATCGGCACGGCGAACCCCACCCACATCAGGCGTTGGCGGAAAAACGGCGGCAGCAGCCCGGTCGGTTCCTGGCCCGATATTTCGAGCGGCACCTGCACCAGCGGGAATGTCAGGCGCTCGCGTTCGACCCACTGCCGCCGCAGGATGACGCTGATGCACAGGTAAATGAAGAAGAGCACGTAGGCCATCAGCGTCCAGGCGCACAGCGGGACGATCCACGCCTGGTAGGGCATCGCGCGCAGGGTCGCCAGCCACGATTCTCCAGGCCCTTGCGCCAGGCCCTCGTTGAAGGTGCGCGCCAATTCGGGCGCGGCGGGGTGCCATGATTGCGGCAGGTGGTCATAGAGCGCATAGACCCACGAGCCGGATGGGTGAGAGATGCCGTAATGCCGAAGGTCAACCGGAACGAACCACTGGGGGATGTGCTTGAAGAAACTGGCGACCCACCCGTTCTCAGGCGTCTGGTAGTAGAAAGCGCCGGTGAGCGTCGGGATCACGTATTCCGTCAGGCCGAAGGCCGGGATGCCCGCGCCGGCGAGCATGATGCAGTAGGAAACCAGTATTTCACGATGAGTGAGCCCAAGCGGCCTGGCAATAGTCTTCAGCGCGACGTTGGCGAGCCCGGCCAGGATGATGAAGAGAAGGAAAGCGCCTATCGGCAGATGGCAGGCGGCGATCCAGGTTGTGCGCAGGTAGAGGTCGGAGTAAGGCGTAACCAGGCCCAGGACGGCCGTTCCGGCCAGGCCAACCACGATAGCCCTGGGCGTGAGCCCCCTCGAAGGAGGCCCGCGCCGCACATCAGGCGTTGCCATTCATGTTGCGAGGGAGCCTCCTAGTGCCGCGGCGGGCCTGTCGCCGACGCGCCATAGCCGCTAGGGCGACGGCGCGGGCAGGCCCGCCCTACAGACCTGGCTCCCGGTCAGAAGCGCACCTTTACAGTCTTTATCTCGAACGGCCCTGTTTCGAGAGTTAGCGCCCGCCCGGAGCGTTTTGTGGAGCCTATCTCGCGCTCCAGCAGGTCGGTCTCGCAAGCAGCCTTTGCGTCCCTCGGGAGCGTTATTGTCGCCGTCGCGCGCTCGCCGTGGATCTCATACCAGCGCAAGACCAGTTCATCGGAGTCCTCGGCCCTTTTCACCGCCGACAGCACGACATTGGCTGGCTCGATCCGCAGGAATGACATCTGGCCGGGAAGTTCTCCCGGGTGCGCAGGCTCCAGCAGAACGAGCATCGGGTAGTTGAACTCGCAGCCCCGGCGCACGGTTTCGGCTTGCCGCCAGTCGCCCGGATGCGGATACAGCGAGATCGAGAAACGGTGCCAGCCAACATCGCAGTCGGGGTCTGGGCTAGTAGGGCAGCGCAGCAGCGTGATTCGCATCAGGTTGCCCTTGATGTCGTGCCCGTATTTCGGATTGTTCAGCAGACTGACCCCGTATCCGTCGGCGCTGACATCGGCCCATTTCTGCGCGCAGGCCTCGAACTTGGCGGCCTCCTCGGGCGTTTCCTCGCCCGTTGAGCGCTCGATAATGGCGTAGGGTATCTCATAGGTCGCCTTCGGGGCCTGGACGCTGAGCGGGAAGGCGCACTTGAGGAGTGTGTGCTTCGAATGCCAGTCAACATTGAACAGGCAGTCAATGCGCGGCAGGTTGCGGTAGAGCACATAGTCCTGCTTGAATGTCGAGGGACGCAGTTGCCTCGTAACGCGCACGATGGCGCGCACGGGGCCGGTCTCGACGACCTGGACTTCCACTCCCCGGTCTAGCGCAATCGGCCTGTCCCTGAAGTTGAGGTGGATGTCCCAGTTGTTTCCATCGTCGCCGAAAGCCTGAATATCGAATCCGGGGCCCTTGCCGTCGAGCACCTCGCGCTTGTGTCTCTTGTCGTAGATGCGCGAGCACGCGCCGGTGTCGGGATCGAGGGCGACCTGGAAGAAGTCGTTCTCCATGCCGGCCTCGGTTGCCAGCGGGATGCCGCGAGCGTGCCCCGCAGCCGGGCACTGCTCAAGGCGGTATGACTTGTAGCCCATCGCTGGCACCGACTCTGCGACGAAGATTATCCTTTTGCTGGCTTTCGACTGAGCGATCACCTGCACAGGAATGTGCGCCCCGTTCGAGTCAACGGCGCAGACGGCAGGCCCTGCGGGAACGGCCTCGGCCGGGACTTCCACCTCGACCAGGTCGGTCCTGTCCCACGACAGCGGGTTGAAGACAACCAAGGCTCGATCGCCCATTGCGCTGGTGTCTATCCTGCGGGCGATTGCTTTCAAGGCGCACTGCAGCGCCCCCTCGCCGAGCGAGAATGCCTGCTCGTAGTCGTCCTGGGCCTCGAAATAGACGCGCGGGATGCTGGAGCCGGGAAGCACGTCGTGGAACTGGTTCATCAGGATTCTTTCCCAGGCTGCGTTGAGGTCGCTGAGGGGATATTCATCCCAGCCTGCGAGGTGAGCCCACGAGCAGAAAAGTTCGGCGGCGTTCATCAACACCTCGCTGCGGCGGTTGTTGTACTTGGTCCTCGCCTGCGAGGTGTAGGTGCCGCGGTGGAACTCGAGATACAGTTCGCTGTTCCAGGTTGGCAGGTGGGCGGCGGTCTCCTGCGCCTTGAACCATTCAAGCGCCGTTCCAAGCGCAACCCGCGGGTAGCGCGGATTCGCCGCCAGGTTCGCTGCCTCCTCAAGTTCAGCGGGCGCGGGGCCGCCGCCGTGGTCGCCGCGGCCGTACAGGATGAGGATGTCCCTCAGGCCCGTTCGCTTGTAGTGTTCGCTCAAGTTGCGCGCCAAGACATCGCGCCGGACCGACTCGCCATAGCCGCAAACGGGCTGGTATGTCAGCACGCGTGATCCATCGGGTCCCTGCCACCAGAAAACGACGTGGGGGAATCGCGTGGTGTCGTTCCAGTTTATCTTTGTGGTCAGGAAATATGGGCAGCCTGCCTTCTTCAGGATCTGCGGCAGGCTCCAGTTGAATCCGAATGTGTCCGGCAGCCATCCGACCATCGGCTCGATGCCGAACTTGTGCATGAAATAGCGCTTGCCGTAGAGCAGTTGCCGAACGAAAGATTCGCCGCAGGGAACATTCCCATCGGTCTCCGCCCACATCCCGCCGACGATCTCCCACCGGCCTTCCTTGACCCGCGCGCGGATGGCCTCGAAGATCTCCGGGTTGCATTCCTCCATCCACTTGTAAGCCTGCGCCTGGCTCTGGGCATAGATGAAGCCGGGGAACTTTTCCATCAGGTCAAGCGCGCTCGAGAATGTGTCGCGGCAGACCTGGACGGTCTCGCTCCACGGCCACAGCCACGCCAGGTCAATATGCGCGTTGCCCAGGAGCGTTATGCGGAACTGCTTGAGCAGCGGCTCGAGAGGGGCAAGCGCTTGCTCTGATGCTTCCATGCTCCGCTCCAGGCGCTCGCGGTCGCCGCTGTTGGCGGCACCCAGGTCGAGCAGGCTTTCGGCGTGCGCGATCGTCTCCTGCCAGCGCGCCTCGCCCGCCGCCTGCACCATCACCCTTGCTGAATGAACGCTTGCCAGGTGCTGCCTGAGTCGCGCAAGAATGTCGGATACTGCGTTCGCCTCCAGTCGCGCTTCCAACAGCCTTCCAGGCCCGCCGCGGTTCTTGCCGAGCAGCGCGATGTGTATCTTCTGGCCGGGGCGCGCCGACTTTGTGATGACCGCGTTGCCCTGATCCCAGTGAAATGATTGCACCCGCTCGCCGTTCACGAAAACCTCGCCGTCATCGTCAACCGTGAGCCTCAGACGGACGGGCTGACCGGCGATTGGGAATCCGAGGAACTTATCGGGGATGGTGAGCGTCTTGCGGTACCAGACATTGGTGTTCTCGCCCTCCCATGCGTGGCCGACGTTCACGATTTCCCAGGATGAATCATCAACATCCGGTTTCTCCAGGCCCGGCTCTCCCCCGAATTTGTACCGCCAGCCTTGTACCCTCGGCGAAAGCTGCTCGATGATCTCTTCGGCTCGCGCCATTCTTCGGTCCTTCCCATGGTCTCCTATTCAATGGAATGGCGCATGATTCTGCGCTTCGCGCTGCCTTTCCTGCGCGCATTGACAGGCGCGCGCCGCAGCCCCTATACTGCTGAGTAACGAACGCCTTGGAGAGCCCGGATGGTAAAAGAACTCGATGTGCTTCCAGAATGCGAGCCGGGCGTTATCCGCCTGCGCGAGATACCCAAGTATCAGTATTCCGGCACGCTCAAGGATGAAGTAAGCAAGCGCCTGACTGGTGATGAGGCAAGCGCTCTCCTTGAGGAAATGATGACCGTGCGCGTGTTCGAGGAGAGCATCGCCGCGATGCGCGACGGGAAATTCGAGCCCATGCCGGGCTTCAAGTTCGTCGGCGCGACTCACCTTTCGGCGGGACAGGAGGCGGTTGCAATCGGCGGCGTATCGGCGATCAATCCCGGCGACTACATCACAAGCAGTCATCGCGGGCATGGCCACTCAATCGCCAAGGTCTCCTTCGCTCTGCGCAGTATGACGCAAGAACAACTCGGCGACCACCTGGGCAGGCCAGGCGACAGGTCGAGCCGCGAGGGTCTGCTCGAGGAGGCGATTGACCTGCACCTTTATCGCACCTATGCGGAACTGTTCGGGAAGGAAGACGGCTACTGCCGCGGCCGGGGCGGCAGCATGCACATTGCCGAGTTCAGGTTTGGGCACCTGGGAGCAAACGCGATCGTAGGGGGCAGCATCGGGATCGCAACCGGCGCTGCGCTCGCCTGCGAGTGGATGGGAACCGGCGCTGTCGTCCTGTCGTTTTTCGGCGACGGGGCCGCGAGCGAGGGGATATTTCACGAGTGCGCAATCTTTGCCAGCATGAGGCAGTTCGAGCGCGGCGCGCCGGTCATCTTCCTGATAGAAAATAACCAGTACTGCATGACCGGGCAGGATCGAGGCGAAGTTACCGGGGTTGACTACCTGGCGCAATACGGCGCCGCCTACAACGCGGACGGCCTGCACGCCGAGGTGGTTGACGGGATGAACGTGCTTGCGGTGCGCGATGCGGTGCTGCGAGCGGCGCAACTGTGCCGCGACGGCAAAGGCCCCGTGCTCTTGGAGTGCGAGACCTACCGCTACTATGGTCATTCGCTGTCCGATGCGCGCGTCAAGTATCGGAGCCGCCACGAAGAGGAAGCATGGCGTGCGCGCGATCCGGTGGCGATGCTTCGCGCGCAGGTGCAAGAGGCCGGGCTATTGACAGCCGACCAGATTGGCGAGATGCAGCGCCGCGTGGAAGAGCGCGTTCACGGCGCCGCCGAGAAAGCGGCGCGCGCCGCTGACCCTGACCCAGCCGCAATGCGTGAAGGGCTTCTTACCGATAGCAGCTCGGATGGAATCGGGGACAAGTATAAGACCGTCCAGGTCTTGCGCCCTGCGCGCCGGCCGACGCGGGACAGCGAGGGGCGCATCCTCCAGCGTCACGCGGTGTTAGAGGCGTTGATGGAGGAAATGCAACGCGACCGGCGCGTGATCCTGTTCGGCGAGGACGTGGCTGAATACGGCGGCGCATTCCAGGTAACGGCCGGGCTTTTCGAGATCTTCGGGCGCGAGCGCGTGTTCAACACGGTGATGGGCGAGGCGGCCATCGTGGGCGCGGCCTGCGGAATGGCGATGGTGGGCCTGCGGCCGGTGTGTGAGATCATGTATATTGATTTCATCCTGCTCGCGATGGACCAGGTGGGCAACCAGGTCGCGAAGACGCGCTACATGTTCGGCGGCAAGGCCACCATCCCGCTGGTGATAAGGACAACCATCGGCGGCGGCAGGGGCTACGCGGGCCAGCACTCGCAGAGCCTCGAGGCGGCTGTGACCCAGTTTCCTGGCCTCAAGGTCGTCGCGCCATCCACGGCCTACGATGTGAAGGGGCTGCTGAAGGCTTCGATCCGCGACGACAACCCGGTGGTTTTCATCGAGCACCAGTTGCTCTACACGGAGAAAGGGCCGGTGCCCGAGGATGATTACACTGTTCCTATCGGCGTCGCGGCAGTGCAGCGCGAGGGCAAGGACGTGACGATCGTGGCTTACTCTTATATGGCTGAGATTGCGAGGCAGACAGCAGAGCGCTTGCAGGCTGATCACGGCGTGAGCGCCGAAGTGGTTGACCCACGCACCCTGGTCCCGCTGGACGTGGAGACCATTGTCTCTTCCGTTCGCAAGACAGGCAGGGTGCTGTGCCTTTGTCAGGCCCCCAAGACTGGCTGCTTTGCGGAGCACATCGCCCACGAGATCCAGTTGCGCGCGCTCGATGCGCTGAAGGCCCCGATCGCCATCCTGGCGGCGCAGGAGGTTCCGCCGCCGATGTCGCAGGTGCTCGAACAGGCAAACCTGCCGAATGTCGAGAGCACGGTCAAGGCCGTGATGGACCTCATGCGCCGCTAGCACAAGCCAGGTCAGCATATGGTCAGATTGCTCGAAGCCAGAATAGTGATAGTCTCCGCCGCGCGCACTCCCGTTGGGCGCTTCGATGGCATCCTTGCGCGTCATGATGCGGTGGAACTAGGGGCACATGCGATCCGCGCCGCGGTGCAGAAAGCGGGCTTGAACCCTGCGCAGGTGGATACGGTCTCGATGGGTATCGTCGTCTCATGCGGCTATGGCGAGGCCCCGGCCAAGGAGGCGGCATTGAGAGCCGGGCTTCCCGAGACCGTGCACGCGCGGGCGATGGAATCGGTGTGCGGCTCGGCCCTGGACGCCATCTGTGTAACTTCCGAGATGGTGGTTTGCGGCGCTGCTCGCATTGCTGTTGCCGGCGGCATGGAATCGCGATCTAATGCGCCCTACCTTCTCGGCCCGCGCTTCTGGAAGAAGGTTGGCGCTTACGAGTCCGGAATGCGCGTGAAGGTGAAGCGCGCGGGCGCTTATCGTTTCGCCTTCGGCGAGGACGTGGAGCAGCAACTGAGCGCTGTCGAGATCAAGGACGCAACTGCCCACGACGGCCTGTTCTGGGCGCGCGAGAAAAAGTTCATGCGCGAGTATGCGCTCGCCTTTGCGAAGAGGATGGGCTACAGCGTCGAGCAAGTGAACGAACTCGCCGCCGACAGCCACCGCAAGGCATGGCAGACGACTGAGAGCGGGGCTTTTGCTGATGAGATCGCGCCTGTGGGGGACGCGTCCCGCGACGAGTTGATGAGCGAAGAAGACCAGCGGCGGGTGATCGAGGAAAAGCCCGATGACATTGCATCGGCATTTAACACATCGGTTCCCGCCGATGGCGGAGCGGCAGTCGTGCTGGCAACGGCGCAGACGGCGCGCGAACTTGGCTTGCCTGTGATGGCGCGCGTGCTCGGCTACGCGCGGCTGGACGGCGCGGCTGCCGATTTCCTCGGCAGGCCGGTTGATGCGGTGGCTGAGTTGCGCACCGCGCTGGAGCAGAGCGGGGACAAGGAGCCATTCGAGATCATCGAGGCAAACGAGGCATTCGGGGTGCAACTTCCGCTATTTTTCGAGGCGTTCGGCCCGATGCAGATCAACGTGCACGGCGGCGCGATCGCCCTTGGCCATCCTTTTGGCGCAGCGGGCGCGCGCATCCTGACCACCCTGCTGCACGCAATGAAAAGATACGGGCACCGGCGCGGCATCGCCACCATCTGCTTCGGTAGCGGCGGAGCCTACGCAATCGCAGTTGAGCGCAACGTGTAGGGGGCGCAGCCGAGGGCGGCTGTGCCACGTAGTGATGAGGATGTCATTCTGAGCGTAGCGAAGAATCTCTCTTGTCAGGGAACAGAGAGATTCTTCGTCCCGATCTGCCCACCGGCGGATCGGGACTCAGAATGAAAGACAAGAGTCTCAGTCCGAGTTTCGACCGGGTGGGAAGAAGATGAGGAGAAGCGCAGGAAAGGCAGCGGTGCTCGACGCCCTGGTGCAGATGTCGAGGAACCTGGGCGCGCCGGAGCGCGACTTCGCGGCGTTGGGCGAGGGCAACACGGCAGCGAAGATAGACCAGCGCTCGTTTTGGGTGAAGGCCAGCGGCGCGCGTTTGGGCCAGGCGCAGCGGGACTCGTTCGTCGAGGTGCTTTTCAAGCCGACGCTTGCGATGCTTGAGCGGGGGCCGATGACAGACGAGGAGATCAAGGCGGGCCTGATCGCCGCCAAGGCGGATCCCCGCGCAAAGGCTCACCCATCGGTCGAGACTTGCCTTCATGCTTTCTTGTTGACCCTACCAGGCGTCAACTTCGTGGGCCATACGCACCCGGTCTCGGTCAACTCCTTCCTGTGTGCGCGCGAAGGGAAGAAGATCGTTAGCGGCCACCTGTTTCCCT